>Ga0105092_10000201_pt1 | contig 29752 bp, 31 predicted proteins | sample PPLLak2March2015_FD_87021 | JGI IMG/M metagenome (GOLD analysis project Ga0105092, IMG submission 87021) | Freshwater sediment microbial communities from Prairie Pothole Lake near Jamestown, North Dakota, USA - PPLs Lake P7 Core (1) Depth... | ecosystem: Environmental > Aquatic > Freshwater >... | reverse complement strand
CTGACGTTAACAACCATAACAAAAAATAACACTCATGAGACAATTTTTAGTATTGAACTTTTTGTTTTTTTCGATTATTATCTATTCACAAGATAAAAACTATACTATTGATACAATCCTGGTAAAATCAGAGATTCTCAATGAGAATCGGAGCATTATTATTTATAAATCACAAAATATTTTCAAGACTGATTCAGTCAAATTTATTTATCTTATAGATGGAGAATATTCGAACTATAGGTTTCAACGAATTAAAGAGCGATTCAAGGACTCAATATCAAATCTAATTGCAGTTGGAATTATTAATACTGATAGAAGACGGGATTTGCTTTATGTAAAAGCTGCAGATAAATTTTTTGATTTTATTACCATTGAGTTGATTCCTGAAATAGAAAAAGATTACAAAACCAAAAACCGTATTTTATTTGGGCATTCATTTGGCGGTGGATTTACGGTTTATGCAATGAATAATAAACCAAATTATTTCAATTATTATATTGCATCAAGTCCAACACCCATAATGGATTTAGTAAAAAAAGAGAATTACCTGCAAATTGATAGTATTTGCAAACATAAAATTGTGTTTTATTTTAGCTTTGGTTCTAAGGATATGGGGCAGGTTAGTAAATGGTCGGAAATCCTAAAGGACAATTTAACAGGACTGAGATTTAGGAACCTTGATTGGCGCTTTAGAATATTTGAAGGTAAAGGCCATAACAACAGTGACATCGCGGCTTTATTAAATGGCCTAAATGACATAAAATAATTAATTTACGGTTACTAACAGCGTGTATAAGTCATTGCTGGCCGTGGGTTTGCGTAGGGCATTTCTTTTTGTATCCTTGGTGAACCTGGATAAGTAAGCGCTCTGGCAACGCAACAGCCCATACACGCGGACGTTAGCGATAATGTTTTGAATTCCCATTGGTGATGGTTAACGATAAATTGATATAATTGAGGTCTAAATATTGGGGCGGAAATATTGTAGTAAATTACTTAAGAAATATTTTCTCTTTCATAGTTGGAAAACATAGCCTAGTTACAACCAATCTGGAGCATGCCTCAGAATTGACTCTGCAGGCTGTTCAACTTGGCGCTCAACTAATTTTATTCCCTGAATTCATGTCTCTGGGTTACCGTCTGACAACAGAAGTGTGGGATTCGGCTGAACCATTTCACGGTCCAACAACAACATGGTTATGCGCAACTGCACGAAAGCATAATATTTACATAGGTTCAAGTTTCCTTGAGGCTAAGGGCGGTCACTTCCTGAACACATTTGCATTGGCCGAACCATCGGGTAAAATTGTCGGTTCAGTATCTAAGCGACATCCATCCATGTGGGAAGCCTATTTCTTCAAGGGTTCCAGCGGACCACAATTTATAGAAACTGAAATTGGCCGGATAGGAGTAGGAATCTGCTTCGACAATCATAATTATGATGTCGCTTCTGAGATTGCTTCAAACCACATAGACCTTATGCTTATGCCACATTCTTATTGCACTCCCACAATACCAACAAGAACGATTTCGGAAGAAGACATTGAGCGGTTAAATGATCTTCCGGACCGGGTCGCACATATATATAATGAGTGGTTTGGAGTACCCGTAGTAATGTGCAATAAAAGCGGATCATGGAATTCTACCTGTACCGAATACCATATTTGGAATTCCTCGGGTTATAGTTTTTCAGGGCGCTCGATCATAATTGATGCTGATGGAACCACATGCGAGGAGTTAAGCGGAGAAGAGGCAATTGGGGTGGCAGAGATAAAAATTGATCCTGACTTGAAAAAGGTGTCAGAAATACCAAAGTACAGCCGCTATGTCTATCCCGGACCTTTCGGTCGTGAAATTCTTCGCCTCTTAGAATGGCGTGGTGGTCTATACTATAACTCCAGTAAAGTGAGAATACAGAAGACGACCAGTGAATTTACATAAATCTGTTTTGGAATTAATATCTGAGTTCTTCTATTCGGATCAGTTTATTGATAAAATTTGAACAAATCATTATTTGTTCAGCCAGTTTTTAAAATTTCTGGAGCGGTTGAAACTTATTATTATATCTTCACCAACAGGAGGGGCTAAAGCTATTTTTATCCGGCTTTTTGATAAAGCATAAATATTTGCGATCGAGTCTATGTGAACAATGTATTTTCTGTTGATCCTGAAAAAAAGTTCAGGATCCAGTACTTTTTCCAAAGCATCCAGAGAATAATCGATTGCTACAGATTTATTAGTCTTTGTTTGTATAAATACACCTTTATCCTGCACAAAAAAATAATTAATATCCTCTATATTAATTATTTTTACTTTTGGACCAATCGTAATTACAAACCGCTTTTTATATGCATCTTCCTTTTTAACAAATGATTTGAGCAACGTTTCTATATCTATCTTGTTTTCATCTCTTTTCCTGGTGAGGTTTTTATATTTTCCAATGCTTTGAGTCAATTTTTCAATATCGATAGGCTTCAGCAAATAGTCGATACTATTAACTTTAAATGCTTTTATTGCATATTGATCATAAGCAGTTGTGAAAATAATCGGTGCATTTACTTCAACTTTTTCAAATATATTGAAGCTCAAACCATCAGACAGTTGAATGTCAGAAAAGATTAAATCAGGAGAATTAGTGCAAAGCCAGTCAACAGCTTCTCTGATGGTACCGATTTTTGCAACAACCGATATTGTTGCATCTATTTGATTAAGTAACTGCTCCAATCTATTAGATGCAATCTTTTCATCTTCAATTATTAAAACATTCATAGAATTCTTACTAAGGTTATTCATCCGTAAGTAGTGGTATACCTGCAATAAACTCATTCCCGGTTTGATGAAAATAAGGTTTACTATTTGATACCAGTTTATATCGTTCTGTTAAATTTTTGAGTCCGATTTTAGGCGAATCCAAATTATATGAAATCTTCTGAAGATTATTTTTAACGATAAGGTAATCGTCAATGTTGGTTATTTCAATCCTTAAAGGGTACACATCAGATATTTCATTATGCTTAATTGCATTTTCAACCAATACCTGCAGAGATAACGGCATTATGCGGGAATTTAATTTTTGTTTATCAATATTCAGTATTACATGCAGATTTTCACCGTACCTGATCTTCTGAAGATAAATATAAGATTTAACAAAATCCAACTCCTCTTTAAGTTCAACTGAGGTTAGATCTTTAACATCAAGAACATACCGGTAAATTGAAGAGAACTTATTTACAAATTCAACTGCTTTTTCAGGGTTTTCAGTGATAATAGATGATAATGCGTTTAAGCTATTAAATAAAAAATGGGGATTTACCTGGTTTTTTAAAGTTTCAAACTGAGACTGGATATTTTCTTTTTCAAGTAAGGTAGAAAGAATCAGTGTCTTTTTCCATTTATAAAAAAGAAAAACTCCTTCATATACCGATGTTGTAAAGAAAGTTAATAATATTATTGCCAGATGAGTTCCTCTCATCCTTATCCAATAATTGCCGGAGATATCATTGAAAAGATAATTAATATAATAAATTATCGAGCTTAGTAGTATTGTTAATAATATCAGGAATAAGGAAATCATTAATAAATGCCTGGTAGTGTTGTTTTCCCAGGGATATTTATTCCACAAGAAAGAAACGACTCGTCTGCTGGTTTCCCATGCAATCAATGTGAGAAAGGTAGAAATGATAATCCATCTAAGCAATCCATGGAAATCCGAATTTGTATAAAAGATAATCGGCATTAAAATCCCGATAAGAGGAATGCCGATTATCCTGATCAAAATATTATCAATACTTTTTTGGTCTTCATTTATAGTATTCATACAATTTGGCTATTCTTTGCATTTAATAAGCATCTTTTTCGCATATTCTCTGCCCCAGTCCGGGTGAATGGGACTTTGCAAATGGAATGATGCAAATTTCTCAATTGCTTTTTCCAGTAATGGTAATGCCCTGTCTTTTCCTCCACCCCAGTAAGAAGGAGTATTGAATAGGTTTACACCGTGCCATAAATAACTTCTTGGGTTTTTAGAATCCAGTTTTTTCGCTGTTTCAAACATTTCGAGACATTCATTATTGTACCTGAAGCCTCTTATCATTGGTTCAACATTCATTCTTGACTGTAGAATAAAACCTTTCATAACGTAAATTTCGGAATTATCAGGAGATAGTTTATCTGCTTTATTATTTAATTCTTCTGCTTTATCTACATTCATATCTTTTAGTTCATCTGATTTCTCAAGATGGCTGATCTGTACATAACAGTAAGCGCTATAATAAAATGGCAGCCATTGGTTTTGCACTGCATCTCCAATTCTTTCAAACTGATTTGCAGCCTGCTGGAATAATTTTATACTTTTTGCAGTATCAATCATGGCAATGGTTTCTTTCATCATTTTCATATACTGTTCATCCTGGGCAAACATCCCAAGTGATAAAATAAGTAAAATGCTTATAGTGACCAGTTTTTTCATAATATTAAAAGTTTAATTAATTTGTATTAGTATTTCTGCGATTACCTGATAATTATTAATAGTATTCTGGTGACATCATCTTTTAGAATACCTTAGATATTGATTAATCATTAGACTAATATGTAGATATAAAAAACCCAATAAAAAATGATCTGACACTAGAGGGTCTTATTGGAATCCTGCCGGAACCATTTGGTAAATAGTGATATCCGAAAATATGATTCTCTCCCAGGACATTTTCAAGAGAAGCATAAATTACAGAGCTCCTGCCAAATACTCTTGTCATTTTGCTGATATTGAAGCTCAGATTATTAAAAGCATGGGTCATGTCTTTATGAAATTCACTGTTGGGTCTCTCCGGATTAAAATATGGCCTCCCGGAGGAATATGAATAAGTAAAACCGACCATCGAATCAAATTTTCTTAACCAATGCTTATATACAATGGAGAGATTGTGTTTTGAAGCAAAATCAGGTACAGAAGAGTTAAGAAAATCATGATATTCCCTCTTTGTATCAAGAAATGAATATGATATCCAATAATCTGCATTGGGGATAGTTTTTTCATCCCTCCAGAATAAGTCGACTCCTCTTGCAAATCCTTTGCCCTGGTTGTTAAAGGCTTTAGCCTCTCCGGGAATATATTTTATAAGGCTTTTATATTCTTTGTCATATAATTCAACTCTGAATACTCTTTTATCCTTAATAAATTGATAATTTGCAATATAATGGGAGGCATTTTCGAAATTTAAATTATGGTCATAATATAAGAATTCATTTTCAGGAGTCTGGTAAAACTTCCCATAAGCAAAGGATACCTGGCTGTTTTTTCCTGATTTATATGCCAGTGATATACGAGGAGCAAAATTATTCCTTCGTAAAAAATCGGAATATTCGTGTCTTAATCCTATTCTTGTCCCTAACTTCTGAGTAATAGCCCAGTTTCCTTCCAGAAAGCTGGCAGAATAAACTTCATTTATTTTTCCGGTTAACATTCCTTCTTTGCCTTTAACATTTTTAACCTGAATTTCAGTCCCGGCGAAAAATGTTGTTCCCGGCAGTGAACTATTGGTAACAATGATCTTCCCCTGGGCCAATTCTTCCTTTTCTGACATATCTGTGCTATCGATGTGAGCATTGTCAACATCTTTAGAATATGATGTCCCTAAAAATACTGACCATTTTTCCTCTTTTAAAAATCTCTTATATGTCGAATTTATATACAGATTTTCGTTTTGAAGCTTAAATAAACTTTTATGATTTAAACTGTCAGAGTTGCTGTATTTCATGGAAAGTTTAGTACGTGAACAGTTGGCATAAAATTTTAACATATCGTTTTTTGAAAATCTATGACGGAAGTTCAGGGTAGTCCCGATATTTTCAGGAGATTTCTCCCATTCGGTAAGTTGTTTGAAAGTTTTGTTGTATGGAGCCAGGTTATTGTACTCTCCCTTAATATAGACAGAAGTATTTTCCCAGCGATGTACATGGAACAAATTGGTCCCATATGCATGCAGACCTCCTCCGGTATTTGTCGAATCCGCTAAACCATTGCTTTTTAAGGCAAGGGTTGATGAAAGTGCCTGTCCATACATGGCAGAGTATCCGCCGGTGCTAAAAACAGTGCCTGAAAACATAAATGGATCAAAACGCCCCCTTTGCTTATTATCAGGCACCGGGCTGAAATATGGATTTTGAACTACCATTTCATCAATAAGAACCTGGCTTTCTGACCCTGATCCTCCTCTGACAAATAATCCGTTTGATTCCCCCACTGTCTGAACACCAGGTAATGTTTCTATAGCTTTAGTTATATCTCCTGTAGCACCGGCTGTTGTTCCAATGTCTCTTGAACGCATAACTACGGCTCTTTTTACATCACTTGCTTCAAACGATCCTGCACTTATGGTTACCTCCTGCATCTGCGTCATTGCTGAGGTGAGAACTAAGTCAACAACAATGCTTTTTTGTTCAATTAAGATCTCTTTGTTGCATGATTCATAACCAATGTAAGATCCTACAATAATCTGTTGTCCCTTTTTAGAGGTTGTGAATGAAAAATCACCCTTTTCATTTGTTGTGGTACCATCCAGACTGCCTTTTATAGCAACGCTTGCAAAAAGCAAAGGCTCTCCGTATTTATCTATTACTTTTCCCTTAATCTCTACCTTCTGGCAAAAAACAGAAAGAGAATAAAATAATAGCAATGCTGAATAAATAATCAATTTTTTCATCTTGTAATTGTTTAAATTTTCTCCAAAGGTTGCCCCGGTGTATTCTAAATAAAAATAAAACCTGACGGGAAAGGAAATCAGATAGCTCAAATAGGAAAATCTGGTGTTGAACAGGGATTTTACTTTCCACCTAATTCAATGAAGAATAATTTAAGGCAGTCATAAAAAATGAGATTATAGAGTTATCCGTTATATTACGGAAGTCCAAGATCGTCCTCTTGATAAAAAGGAATTATTAGATAGGCTCAGGTTCTTGCTTCATGAGGCGCTGAAACCTTCATTTTACATGCTACAATGATTTTTTACAAATATGTATTTAAATCGTTCTCGATGATAAAAATATCTTTAAAGTATATCCTGTCCCTTCGGGTTCAGCAGGAACGGAAAATACAATCAAGAGTTATTGCAGATCTAAAAGTTGGCAGGGATTTTCTCTTTGATATTCTAAGAGAGCAAGATATGTTGCTCTCATTACTTAGATGTATTCGCGTAAGATCGTAGGATATGATATGAGCGATTCACTGGAGCTGGCGGGCTGCCTTCGGGCTCTCCAGGTAGCCCTGAAGGCAGCCCGACCTGCGACCCGGTTAGTTCACCACTCAGACAGGGGTATACAGTACTGCAGTAATCAATATGTGGACCAACTTAAGAAACACGGTATCGAAATCAGCATGACCGAGGAAAAATCATTGTTATGAAAATGCCATTGCTGAAAGAGTAAATGGCATCCTTAAAGATGAATTTTATCTTGATCCAACCTTTTATAGCCTCGGCCATGCAAGGTATGCCGTGAAAAATGCAATTGAGATTTATAATTCTAAAAGACTTCACTTATCTTTAGGTTATAAAACTCCCAATTTTGTCTTTGAAAATGTAGCTTAATTTATTGTTTAACCTGTAGCCATATTTTAGGACAAGACACTCCAGAAGATCCTAAAAAAGCAATATTGGGGAAATGGATAGGTGGTGCCTGGTGTATTTAGATACAGAACACTTTGACAGCGCAAATGATCATACTCGCGAACGTTGGCAGCAATTCCCCCTGAATGGGAGATACTGATTACTCAGGCCAACTTTTTGGTGATAAAATTGGCAAAAATGTACTAAAAATTGAATTTATAACCTATTGAATATAAACTGTTTTACCAAAACGTTGGTTAGAATTGTAAAACTTAATACAAAGATCGAGCAAACAAAAAAAATTTGTAATTTTACAGAAATCGAAGTATGATGGGTACAATTGAGCTTAGACAAAGGATTATAGATCAACTATCTCATATAGATGATGTCTCTTTTCTTAAAGCTATAAAAACATTGGTGGATTCAAAGGCAGAAGGAGAAATTTACAAACTATCCGAATATCAAAAGGAAAGAGTTCGGCTTGGAAGAGAACAGTTGAGCAAAAGACAAACTCTATCTCACGAGGCTGTACAAAAAGAAATCGATCAATGGGTAGGGTCAAAATAGAATGGACCTTAGAAGCCAGATCAGATTTAGTAGATTTACTTGAGTTTTATCTTTAAAGAAATGGTAATTCAATATATAGTAGGAAGTTGAATACTCAAATTAATGAGACTATAAAGTTATTGAGAAAGAATCCTTTTCTTGGAAAACAAACAGAAGATCCATCCATTCGGGCTCTAATTACCAGCGATTATCAGATCATTTATGAGGTTTTTGAAAAGTTAGTCCTGATAGTCATGATTTGGGATTGTAGAAGGGATCCATCGGAAAAGGTAATTGATTTAAGAAAAAAATAAATACAACTGAACCCAACAGCGTGTATAATCAATTGCTTGTCATCAAATTGCGAATATTTTCTCTTTGTGGTGCTGTAGTGAATCTGAATACAGAATCAATTTGGCAACGCAACAGCCCATACATGCGGACGTAAGGCATAAAAGACTTTCGAAACGAGCAATTACCCTATTAGAAAAGGATTAGAGAAATGCAAAAAAAAGGATTGATAAAAGAGCGAGTATCAGAAGGGAATAAAAAGCTTGATGCACTAATTACTGTTTTATTCTTTCTGGGATTGATTTTATTGCTTTGGGAGATCTTTATTTATAGAAGGACAATAATAGAATTAAAAATTCCTCTTTTGATTTGGTTGATTCCTGGAATATTTTTGACTCCATTGCTATATGATAAATTTAATAAGATTGATGGAATGAGAGCTCATTGGATTTTACATTATGTAGCCCATACATGCTTGACTGGAGCATTTCTTCTTTTTGGATTTATGGCTTTAAACTTTTACGTCGCTGATGATTATTCAATACATAAGCAATTTGAGATAATAAGAAAGGGGAGTTTACCCGGACCAAAAGGACATAGAGATGAGCGTAAACCATATGTAGAGATTGATTATAATGGATTAGAAAAGCAATTAGTATTTAAGCATTCGGAGACAGAAAAGATTGATTCAGCAAAATTTGTAAACTTAACTGTAAGAAAAGGGCTTTGGGGCTATGATATTTTGGACCAATACGATGTTAAATAAATAATTACGCCACACAAAATGGTGTATAAGCCATTTCTGGTTGCGGGTTAAAGGTCAGTTCTCATGGTTACTTTGTGCTATCCAGACAAAACAGCGCTTTTCATGCTCGGAGTATTTATTTGATAAAGAAAATAACAAATTGACATTAAAACATATAAATGCTGGATTTAATTGCTGTCCTGATAGTTTATATTGCATAGTTGAATTAAAAAGCGATACGATTTTGATTCAAGAATTTGAGAAATCTGCTCCATGTCGATGTAATTGTTTATACGACTTGGATATTGAGATAGGAAGTGTTGACCTAAAAAAATATCAAATTAAATTTATTGAGCCCTATGTTGCAGACCATAATGAATTATTATTTGAGATTGATCTGACAAAAAACTCAACTGGTTCATATTGTGTGACAAGAAAACAATATCCATGGGGAGTGAATTCTCCAACCGTTGGGAATTAGTTTTACTGAACTAACAAAGTAGATCCTGGAATTAAAATTAATTTTTTATCATAAATGAAAAGTGATTTAATAAACCAGATTAATATTGGAAAGGATACTGAAAGTAAATTGATACAAGTCGGTATTGATTCATTTGCGAAATTGAAAGCAATCGGGAGCGAACAGGCTTTTCTTCGTTTGCAAACGCTTGATCCCGGAGCATGTTTGGATTTGCTATATGGTTTAGAAGGAGCTATACAAGGTATTAAGTGGAATAAATTACCAATTGAAAAAAAACAAGCTTTGCTACAATTTCATACAATGGCAAATAAGAAATAAACCTACGCCCCAATAGCGTGCATAAAAATCAATTACTAATCCCCAGCGCGGGAATCAGTGAAGTGGGAAGTGAAAATAAAAACGCCACAAAATACCGTATATAGCATATTTCGGACAACTTTTCAGAGACACAGATGTTATGCATTTTTTTTAGACAGGCATAGTAACCTGAAACATTCTAAAAGGAATAGACAATGACAAAACATATTTTACTAATAGGACTCCTAACCGGATCATTAGTAATTTCAGGTTGTAACAACAAGACCAGTGAAAAGACATTACAAGTTCAAAATAACGCGCAAGTTATGCAAGTTACAAAAGAAAATTTAAAGCAAATCCTTGATGCATTCAACCGGCATGACCTGGATTCGATTATGGAATTCTTCTCCGATGATTGCTCATTTGATTTTCCAAAGGGACCTGAATCCTGGGGACAACGCTTTATTGGCAAAGCACAGGTGCGAGAGGCACTTGCAAGTCGCTTCAGGGGAATTCCTGATGTTCATTACGGTGAAGACCGTCATTGGATTTCATCTGAAGGAAATATGGGAGTATCAGAATGGACACTTACCGGAACTACATCTTCAGGGATCAGTATAAAAGTGAGAGGATGTGACCACTGGGAGTTTCGCAATGGCAAAGTAACAAGAAAGGATTCCTATTGGAAAATAGTTGAACCAGGAATAAATTGAATTGAGAATAACAAAATTCAATAATTGGTCTGCCACAGCCCGTTATAAGCTAATTTTGCATAGGAATATCAATAAATGAATGGTACGAATCCTAAGATTCATGGCAATTCAAAATAAAAATGAACTACTTGAATTCTAAACCATAAAAACCATGACAAACGAAACAAGAAGGAAGTTGTCATCAGAACAACGTCAAGAACTACTCAGTGCATTGAAAGGCCGTTTTGAGAAAAACATGAACCGTCATAAAGGTTTTGAATGGGCTATAGTACAAGCAAAGCTGGAAGCTAATACTGAAAAACTGTGGTCGCTCAATGAAATGGAACGAACTGGCGGTGAACCGGATGTTGTTGGTAGAGATACCAAGACGGGCGAATATATTCTTTATGATTGTTCGGCGGAAAGTCCTAAAGGCCGCAGAAGTGTTTGTTACGATCGTGAAGCGCTGGAGTCAAGGAAAGAAAATAAACCAGAAGATAGCGCTCTTGATATGGCCGCTGCCATGGGCATTGAGCTTTTAACTGAAGAACAATACCGGGAGTTGCAAAAGCTTGGAAAATTCGATACGAAAACGTCAAGCTGGGTGAAAACTCCTTCTGAGATTAGAAAACTCGGCGGTGCCCTCTTTTGTGATCGTCGTTACGACCATGTCTTTGTGTATCATAACGGAGCAGATTCTTATTATGGAGCCAGGGCCTTCCGGGGCTCACTAAGGGTTTAATAACCAAAGTCCGGATACTCTCATCGGCTTTGCATCATGCCTTGTGATGTGAGTAAATTCCAGCGGTATTGACCTTGACTTTTAATCCAGGTTGTGATGAAAACGCTAACATGGTCGGGAATATTGATGACATAGGAGAAATTCAGCGAAAACTTAAAGCAAAAGGAATTATATTAGCATATGAAGCGGACGAAAGTGCCTCAGGGCCTGCAAGTCAAAAAGTTTATTTTTAAACTGATTGCTATAAATAATTAATCCTGGCATTTTTTAATAGACACGAATGGGAATAATGATTAAAATTGAGGGACTCAGAAAAAAGTATGGAGAATTTACTGCTGTTGACAGATTAAGTTTTGATATTTTCGAAAATGAAATATTTGGTTTACTGGGTCCAAACGGAGCAGGAAAAACAACAACAATTAGTATTATTTGTGGATTATTGACATCATCAGAAGGGAAAATCACCTTTGGCAGTAATCAAGGAAAAGATCCCAAATCTCTCATTGGATATTGTCCCCAGGAAAATATTTTTTATCCCAGGTTGACTTGTTTGGAGCAATTACTGTTCATGGGTCAAATGTATGGCCTTACATCAAAAACGGTAAAAGCAAAGGCAATTGAGGTATTAACCCTCATGGGTCTAGAAGACAAAATGAATGTAAGGGCAAATAATCTATCAGGTGGAATGAAGCGGCGGCTAAATATTTGCATGGCTCTTATTCACAATCCTGAAATACTGATTCTCGATGAACCCGAATCCGGACTAGACCCACAAAGCAGGATTTTAGTGCGTGATTTCATTAAGGTTATTGGGAAAGAGAAAACTGTAATCCTTACAACCCACAATATGGATGAAGCGGACCGATTGTGCGACAGGGTTGCAATAATTGACCATGGTAAATTACTTTTACTGGATACTCCACAAAATCTGAAAAAGACAGTAGGTGAAGGCGATATTCTTGAACTAGTACTTGAAAATTGCGCTGACGATGTAATAAATCAATTTGCCGAAAATGTTGCATTATTATCTATGAATATCAAAATAAATGCAGAATCTGTTTGGATAAAGCACGCTAACATTATAGAAAAACTACCAGCCATAAAGAATTTAGCCGAAAAAAACGGTTTGACAATTTCCGAAATAAAGCTTCGCGAGAATACACTTGAAGATGTATTTATTCATTTAACAGGTAGAAATTTGCGACAATGAAAACTTTAAGCATAATTAGCAAAAGCTTGAAAGAACAAATAAGAAGCTATTGGGTGCTTTTGCTTTCCTTATCTATGGGTCCCTTCTTCATTTTCGTTTATTTCCTAATTGTGGAATCCTCTAAACCTCTGTATACCGTTCTTATTGCGAATAATGACATCGGTGTAGTGACAAATGGTGAACAGATTAACCATGGCAATTATTTGATTGAATATTTTAAAAGTTTTAATTCGGAGACTATTTCAATTCCTTTTACTGTCACTGTGGTAACAGATAATATATCCGGCATTGAAAGCGTGAAGAAAAGAAAAGCCGATGCATTGATAATAGTGGACAATTCATTTTCTCAAGATATAGATAAGCGAATATTAAATGATAGTACGGCCTTGCCCAAGGTGGAATTTGTAGGGGATTTAACGAATACCAATTATCTGGTAAGTGCAGTATGGGCAAACGAAATATTAAATGAATATACCTTACAGGCTACTCATAATAAAAGAACTGTCGAGGTAAGTGAAACCGGATTGGGAACCTCGGCAACAATGAGCACTTTTGATATGATTGTGCCCGGAATACTCATAGTATCTTTGATCATGCTTATGTTCACAGCCAGTATAGCATTTGTGTCCGAGGTTGAAAATAAGACTATTATGCGTTTGAAACTATCAAAAATTACAGCCTTTGAGTTCTTGGGTGGCATTAGCATGGTGCAATTGTCAGTGGGTATAGTATCTGTATTGCTAACTCTGCTGACTGCTATAATGCTGGGATTTCAATATACTGGTTCCATATTCATTATGATTATCATTGCAAGTCTGACTAGTTTGTCAATTATTGCTTTTAGTCTGATCATTGCAGCAATAACCGAATCAGCCAATGAAGTACTGGTTGTAGGCAATTTTCCAATGTTTTTATTTATGTTTTTTACCGGAGCTGCATTTCCGTTAAAAAGTGATACCTTATTTTCAATTACGAATTACCCAATAAATCTTCAAAGATTAATGACACCGACTCATGCGATTTCTGCATTGAACAAAACACTCATCATGAACATGAATTTATCAAGTATTATTCCTGAAATAATATCCATTATTGTACTTACTTTATTATACTTTTTGACCGGGGGTATGATTTTTAAAAAAAGACATTTAAAACTGACTTAGAGCTATAGTCATTTAAGAATAATAAAGCTTGCTTTAATGCAGCGCACAACCAAAGCAAAAATTAAACCCAATAATTAAAGAACATGATAAGTCCCGGGAAGAAACTCTTAATTCAAAACCTTCAAGGATTTCAGAACCTTGGTCTTTTATTGTTATTTGTTCTCGCTTGTCCATTAAAATCAGCCTCAGAAACGAATCCTGAAAAGCACATTTCAGACAGTCTTCCGAATAAAATAGTCTATGATTTTCTTTCCTCTGTAAATAGCGGCAACAGGGAAATGATGAATAGCTTTATTTCAAATCATTATGATGAATCATTTTTAAAAAGAATACCATCCTATGCGCTTATTAATTTAAACTTAAGTTTTTATTATGAAACCGTGGGGGCAGGGTTTAGATTAATCAGATTTTTGCCCCAACAGGAAAAGCATATTAAGACCGAATTCAGAAATGAATTTACCGGAGCAATTCTTATATTTACGATTCCCGTTTCCGGGCCAAAATTCCAGATCAACGGATTTATTTCCGCTGAATTAATTTCTCCAGCAGAAAATGAAAATAAAGGCAGTCGATTAAACGACAGCGTAATCATGGCCAGGGTGGATCAGTGTACCCAAAAACTCGCTACAGATGAAATATTTTCAGGCGTTATTCTCGTTGCTAAAAATGGAAGGGTTTTATTTGAAAAGGCCATAGGAGATGCGAGTAAGTCATATTTGATTCCAAACAATATGGATACGAAATTTAACCTGGCCTCAGTAGGAAAAATATTTACCGGTTTAGCAGTAACTCAATTGGTGGAACAAGGAAAACTTGCCTTTGATGATAATTTATCTGATTATGTATCATCGGATTGGCTAAATCCAAATGTGAGCAGGAAAATCAAAATTAAACATCTGTTGACCCATACTTCAGGACTGGGTGATTATTTTCCCGACGCATATAAACAATGTACAATTCCTTACTTTCGAGATTTACAGGACTATAAACCATTGGTTGCTGATGACACTTTACTATTTGAACCGGGTACAAGATTTACTTATAGCAATACAGGGATGCTTCTTTTGGGAGTGGTATTAGAAAATATTACCCATGAGAAATATTTTGATTATCTTAAAGGACATATCTTTGAACAGGCCGGCATGTTTGATACGGATGGCTTTGATAAAGATCGTCCTGTTGAAAATATGGCCACCGGGTATACAAAAATGTACGAAAACAATAAGGCGTATTGGAATAACCATCAATACACCCGGATTATGAAAGGAAATCCATCGGGTGGCATTTATTCCACAGCCCGGGACTTGATGAAATTTGATTCAGCCATCAGATCTAATAAATTATTGTCTCCCGAATACTCAAAGATATTGCTGGAAGGCAGATCCGAGCTGAATGTATCATTTCATAGTTATGGTTTTTTTGTATCCGACGGATTTTCAGGAAAAATAGCGTCTCACCAGGGGGATGGCAGTGGGGTTAACTGTCAATTTAAAATGTATCTTGATCTGGGTTATTCAGTTATTGTTCTTTCAAATTACAGCCAACCATCTGCTAATATTGTGGCCAATGTTATTGATCAGTTACTTATGTATAACGCTATAAAATAGATAGAATGTTGCTCCTGAAAAGAATATGAAATAACACATATCCCATATTATGAGCTTTTTAAAATTTTTATTTGGATCCAATAACCAGGGTAAAAAATATTTTAATATCAGCAAGTTGATAAAATCGGATGATATTAATGGTAGTATCATTAAGCTGGATGACTATATATGTAATCTTTGTGAATTTGGCGATAAGATGGATTCACTATCCGATCCACAGAAAGTATTTTACTATATTCAAAGTTTTGAAAGAGAGATTAATAACTGCGGATTCAAACAGTATTATTATAATTCATCAGGAGATTTTGCCCATGAAACCTACTTTTCATTGAGAATAGTCGGGGCATATAAAACCGCAAGTATCATAAGGGAAGCAAATGATCAATTTCCAGGTAAAGCAGTACCGAAAGACAGATCAGAAAGGCAAAAATTATTAGAGCAAATACAAGATACATCCAATGAGATTTGGAAAGAACTTGATCAGCAATTTCTTGCCTATGAAGATGATTTGAACGCTTTAAATATGGAGTTTGTTAGAAAGAATAAAGCTTTTTTTATGAATAAAAATAAATAGGCGAGCTTGAAAATTTTATATGCTAATGAACCTGATTTTGAAAAAGATATCTCAAAGGATCACTAGATTAAAAGGCTGGATTAATACCATTTCATCATAGCGTCAACAAATATAAAAAAAACAGCATTACTCCTTTCAGTGGGCCGGTCTGTTAATTATGATGGGCCGCGATTTCTTCTTCTATTGCATCCGATACAGGTGTATATGTTAATTCCAGTTCTTTCTCCGCTTTGGAACCATCCACCACAAATCCCTCTTTCATCATCCGCATTTGATCTACAGACATACCCCATGGGGGTTGTATTTTAATAAGTTTTGAAATTCCTGTAAAAAAATAAGCTCCGGCCATGGACAGAAAATCTGGCATGTGCATAACCGGCAAATGAGCTCCCGAGATCTCACTTACCATTTTATTGAAATCAGATAATAACATGATATGTTTACCGATAAAATATTTTTCCCCGATGTTGTCTGGTTTCTCCAATGCTTTTATGATCGCTTCAGCCACATCATTCACATGAACCCAGGTTAAGGTCGCTTTATCAAACACTGTCGCAGGCAATCGTTTGTGCACGAGGTCAGAAACATACCTGCCGGATGCCTTTGGATCACCGGCGCCCAATACTGCAGCCGGATAAATAACAACCACAGGCAATCCTTTCTTCTCATGCAATTCCCATACGATCTGGTCGCCTTCGTATTTCGTTTGTGCGTATTTGCTGAATCGCACCGGACCAATTTTGCTTTTCTCTGTGAAAGGCGAATCGCCAGGTTTGCCATAAACCGCCGCCGAACTCACATGGACAATTTTTGAAATATTCGTTTCCAAAGCGCACTCCATGACATTCCGGGTTCCGTCAATATTTACCTGTTTATAGCGATCAGTATTCGATTCCCAGAAAGAATAAAGACCTGCCACATGAATTACCCAGTCACATCCTTTCATCCCCTTCAAAATAGATTCTTTATTGGTGACATCACCTATTATCAGGTTTGCACCCAGATTTTTCAAACATTCACTTGCCTCACTGTGTTTTCTGACGAGGCAGATCAATTCATGTTCTGATCCAAGACACAATTGATTGAGTACCTTGTTCCCGATGAAACCGGTTGCTCCTGTAATAAAAATTTTCATAGTTTTGGTTTTATATAATGGTAAGAAAAATCAATGCCGCGATTCAGAGATTTCAATATGGCAGTAAGAACTGCCATATATTACCATTTAATCCGACCATGGTATTCGCCATGATACCAGGCGATAAAAAAAAACACAGTAAGCTACAATTCCTGGCGTCGAAAGTCAAATATTTTGACTAATTTGTTGACGTGATGGAATGGATGACAGACTTTGAGGTATTGGAATTGACGATTTTACCGAATATTTCGGACGCCGGTAAAGACTATTTTTTTTAACACTTTTGACAATTATCCTGAAAGAACAAAGCAAAATGATTGGTGACCTTTGTTTTGTTGGAAAACGTGCTCTTCCATGCAACTTCTTAACTCAGACTATAATCCATATTCATATGAAATATAAGAATGTACCATTTCATGCAATCGATTGGAGTAACATTCCTATTGAGGAATTTAAGGGTGAAACCGGTATAGCCTATTGGCAAACTATTCATTATAACGGTTTCAGGATAAGAATCGTGGAGTATTCCAAAGGATATCTTGCTGATCATTGGTGTAAGAAAGGACACATTGTACATTGCCTTGAGGGTGAGTTCGAAAGCGAACTTCTGAACGATAAAGTTTTTAAACTATCTAAAGGAATGACCTACATTGTTTCAGATGAATTGAGCACTCATCGGTCCACCACCAGGAACGGCGTTAAACTATTGATTATAGATGGAGATTTCTTAAAAAAGGTTGAATAAATTATCCATGAATATGTAAATGAAAATATAGTATATTTTTATAAATCAGGTAAAAATAAAATAATTTGAGATTATGAAGAAGTTTATATTATTGATATTCAGTTTATTAGCAGTTTTCGGAATTTCCGGCAAGGAATTTCATGTGGCAAAATCAGGCAGCAATACAAATGAAGGGTTATTGCAAAGTCCATTCCTGACTATTTCCAGGGCTGTGGAATTTGCCATGCCAGGCGATACCATAACCGTTCATGCCGGAATTTACCGTGAATGGGTAAACCCGGTAAGGGGAGGGGAAAGTGATCTGAAAAGGATCGTATTCAGGGCAGCTCCGGGGGAAAAAGTGGAGATCAAAGGATCTGAAGTCATCAATAATTGGAAAAAGGACAAGAATGGCGTATGGAAAGTAATCATTCCCAACAGTTTTTTTGGCGATTATAACCCGTACAAGGATTCAATTTATGGTGACTGGTTTAATAATCACGCACGATTACATCATACCGGTGAAGTTTTTCTTAATGGCAAGTCACTTTATGAAAAAGTGTCACTTGAAAAAATATATGCACCTGTTGCAGATACCAACACACAGGATGCTAAGGGCTCCACTTTTACCTGGTATTGTGAAAGCAATGCAGATGTCACGATTATCTGGGCCAATTTTCACAATTATAATCCAAACCGTGAACTGACTGAAATAAGCACCCGTAAGACTTGTTTTTTCCCAGAAAAACAAGGTATTAATTATCTTACCCTCAGTGGATTTCATATCAGCCAGGCAGCTACGCAATGGGCCGCACCCACAGCAGAACAGGTAGGTATCGTTTCAACTCATTGGTGTAAAGGCTGGATCATTGAAAATAATGTAATAAGCGATTCAAAGTGTACCGGCATAACCCTGGGAAAAGAACGCAGCACGGGTCACAATGTATGGTCTGCTGATCAGGGAAACGTGTACAATGATGGAAATATTCACTATATCGAGGTGGTATTTAGGGTCTTACGGCACGGATGGAACAAAGAACACATTGGGTCTCATATTATCAGGAACAACACGATCTTCAACTGTGAGCAGACCGGTATGTGCGGAAGTATGGGTGCAGCATTCTGCGTGATAGAGAATAATCATATCTACAATATCTGGACAAAAAGGCAGTTCAGTGGTGCAGAAATCGCCGGGATTAAATTCCATGCGGCTGTCGATGCAGTCATTCTGCATAACCGGATCCATGACACAGGAAGGGGTATTTGGCTCGACTGGATGACCCAGGGCACCAGGGTAGCCGGAAACACATTTTATAGAAATGATCTGGAGGACTTGTTTATAGAAGTAAGTCACGGACCATTTATTATAGACAATAATATTTTTCTGTCACCGGTTTCAATCAGATCTCAATCTGAAGGTGGCGCTTTTATTCATAACCTGATCACCGGATATGTGCAAACCTGGCCTGATCCGGGCCGGTTTACCCCTTATTTCCTGCCTCATTCAACTGATATTGCAGGATTGACAACCATTATGGGCGGCGATGACAGGTTTTATAATAATATCATTGTAGGTCGTAAAAATTCATCCGATAATAAATATGGGCTTGTAACCTACAATAATTCAAAACTGCCTGTGTGGATTGAAAATAATATCTATTATAACGGTGCAAGTCCTTCAGCAAAAGACAGTGACTTTAAAAACGCGGTGGGTTATGATCCTGCTATACAATTAATCGAAGAAAATGGAAGTGGTTATTTACATTTCACGCTTGATCCAACCTTTTTTGATTATAAAGTGAAATTAATTTCAGGTGAAATTCTGGGTAAGGCCAAAATACCTAAAACCGCATTTGAGAATGCGGATGGGACTTCGTTTTTATTGGATGAGGATTATTTTGGTATTAAGAGATCATCAGATGATAATTTGGCAGGACCCTTTTCAAAAATAAATACCGGGAAGTCAACGGTAAAAATATGGTAAAAGCTATGAATGGAGCAGGCAGTAATTCAGTTTCCTCAACCAGGAACTGGAAACTCATTAAAGCATCACCTGGGACTCTTTACAGGGTATTCACAAATCCTGATGATCTGGCGGTCTGGCTGGCGCCGGGCAAAATGACAGGTAGAGTGCATCATTTCGACTATAATGCACCGAATGTCGCAATTATACAATTGTGAGAGTTTTTAAGTAAGCACTTTTGCATTGTTATTAATTGTTCAATTTAAAAAAAATGACAATGAGAAATTTAATTTCATGGGTTGAAATCCCGGCAGCAGACTTTAAAAGAGCGGTTAAGTTTTATAACACTATCCTGGAAATCGAATTACAGGAGATAGACTGCGGAATTGAGAAAATGGCGTGTTTTCCTTCAGGTGACGGGGCAATATCCTTTGCTCCCAGTTTTAATCCATCAAAGGACGGAGTTCTGGTAAGCCTGAATACCGGAAATGATCTGGATAATACAATGGGCAGAATTGAAAAAAATGGGGGTAAAATTGTATACCCAAAAACTAAAATTCAGGCTGAGAATCGGGGTTATTTTTCTCTTTTTATTGATAGCGAAGGAAACAAAATCGGGCTCTACGGGGACAATTAGTTAGCGAATTTATGGGATTGTGATTTTTATTTAGAGGATCACAATCCCAATTTTAAAAAGTTTAATTTTATTCAAATTTATTTCCGTGGGCTATCGGATTTCAAAACCGTCATTCTTCCTGTCCAGATACATTAAACAATATTGGGCAATCGATGATTGCCTGCCCAATAGAAGCGAGTACATACAGCGAATAGTCCCCAATGGATTAATGGAATTGATGTTCTATTTGGGCAATAAACCAAAATCTCTGGATGAAAAAAAGCATTTTACGGAAAATACAATTTTGAGTGGACAACAAAAGGGGTATTATGATATCCTGGTCTCAGGGAATCTTTCCCTGTTTTCAATTTCATTTCAACCTTACGGTGCCAGGATGTTTTTTGATATGCCGTCAAATGAGTTTTTTGACCAAAACCTGCCATTAAAATACCTGGTGAAAGATAAGGTGGATAAATTGGAATCCGATTTGTATGGGGCCAGCTCCTTCGAAAAAAGAATTGATATTATCGAAGGATTTCTTGTTAATCAATTACGGAAAAACCCAAAGGATTACGAAATAAACAGGATAATTATAAGTGTAGAGTTGGTAAATCAGTCTAAGGGCATAATCGATATTGAAACGCTTTCTTCATTCGCATGTTTAAGCAGGAAGCAATATGAGCGTACTTTTTCAGAATACATCGGCGCTTCGCCAAAACAATTTTTAAGAACTGTACGATTTCAAAATACATTAAGAGAAAAGCAAAGCAATAAACATATTCAATTAACAGAATTGGCATACAATTGCGGCTATTATGATCAGTCACACATGATCATAGATTATAAATTATTATCCGGTAAAACCCCGACACAGTATTTTTCAGAATGCGAGCCTTATTCAGACTATTTTCACCAGGAGAGATGAAGTAAAACTCACAAATATTTAGCACTGGCAAGTGGGATAGCGAATGACGGAACATAATTTACTATCGAACTAAATCATGGAAATGGAATCCACAAGGTTAAAGCTAATAGAAATCACATGGAATGATATGGAAGATATTCATAAACTCCATTCAATTCCTGAGGTGGATGAGTTCAATACCCTCGGCATACCAAAAAGTATTGAAGAAACTCAGGAAATTGTTCGCCCCTTAATTGAAGCAGGAAATGGGCAACTCCGGAAATCTTATGCATGGAAGATAATTTTGAAAGAATCAGATATATTTATTGGTATGGCAGGATTGACATTATCCAACGACAAGTTCAGGCTCGGTGAAATTTACTATAAGCTTTTGCCCTTATATTGGGGGAAGGGATATGCTACTGAAACATCCAAAACAGTAATAAAATCGGGCTTTGAATATTTTCATTTGCACAAAGTAGAGGCAGGCGTTGCTGTGGAAAATGTAAGATCAATTAAGGTTCTTGAAAAGTCAGGCATGATCAGAGAAGGTTTAAGAAGGAAAATACTTCCGATTAGGGGTCATTGGATCGATAATTATCATTATGCAATTGTTGAAGATGATCCAAGAGATTATTAATATTTTACCATCATTTGCCCGTTTAGGGTCATAAGCATGTATGTTACATTCAAAAAATTAATATCTTCAAATTGCAAAATCCTGTGAGAATCTTATCCTGATCAGATGAATACATTTATTAAAAACTACCTTCGAACAATTACAAATCCTAAAAAATCATTTGAGGGATTGTTGGTTAATGAGAAGTATTTTTCCTTAGGTTTTGTTTACATTCTAATTCCAATTGTCGCATACACAATGATGTATGTGTTTTTAACCATTGGTGACGGAGCACCTTCTGTTTTCACTCCCTGGCTAAATATTCCCAAAGACTCATACTATTCTGTGAACAGGTTTCTTCTGGCACCGAGTATGATATTTGCCTGGTTTGTTGCGGCGGCTTTAATTCAAATCCTCAGTCATTCGCAGAAAGGCACCGGAACTTTTGAGCAAACCTTGGCAGTGGTAGCATTGAGTATTAGCATAGCCATGTGGGCCGGATTACTTCATGATTTACCGATGAGTTTTTTGAGTGCAGTAAGATTTATCGATGCAAGGCAACACGAGATTGATATGAATTCACCCACAATATTCCGGACTTTGCTATGGTTTTTCTATTCCATTTATTTCATTGCCTTTTTCATACTCTTTACCCAGACAGTCAGGGTTGTTCATAAGCTCAGTCTGATAAAGAGCATCTTGATAGGCTCAATTGCATTCATCGTTTTTCAGGTAATTTTTGTAATATTCAACAGATGAATTTTGAACGAATCCATGCGCTACCAGGCAAATATAGCTGGAAAATAAAGTGACCGGCTATCCGTGGTTTCTGTCCATAAGCTTGATTATGAAGGAATAAAATGAATATATTTTCATATATTTGGATTAAGGCGCAATTAAATTAAACAATAAAAAATGAAAGCAATTGTATATAATAAATACGGGCCTCCGGAAGTTATGCAACTTCGGGAGGTTGATAAACCTGTTCCAAAAGACCGTGAGTTACTAATAAAGATATATGCAACTACGGTAACTTCCGGGGACTCCCGCTTGCGAAGGGCAGACCCTTTTCTCACCAGATTGTTCAACGGACTTACTGCGCCTAAAAAAGTAACTATACTCGGGAATGAACTAGCGGGAAAGATTGAAGCCGTTGGTAAAGATGTCAAACTGTTCAAAACGGGAGATGAGGTTTTTGGTCAGACAGGAATGAGTCTTGGTGCCAATGCCGAATACATATGTCTGCCTGAGGATGGGTCGCTGGCCATAAAACCGGCCGCAATAACTTATGAAGAAGCGGCGTCCATTCCTTTCGGGGGCAGTACAGCGTTGCATTTTCTCCGAAAAGGAAATATCACGAAGGGACAAAAAGTGCTCATATATGGCGCTTCCGGAAGTGTTGGCACTGCTGCTGTTCAACTAGCCAAATATTTTGGTGCGGAAGTCACCGGATTATGCAGTACGGCTAATCTTGAACTGGTAAGATCACTCGGCGCAGATCTTGTAATTGATTATGCAAGGGAGGATTTTACCAGAAACGGCCAAACCTATGATATTATATTCGATACGGTAGGCACCAGTCCTTTTTCAGGTTGCATTAAATCATTTAATGGAAAAGGAGTCTATCTTCGGGCTGTACACATTGCCTTACCACCTGTGATCAGGGGTCTCCTGACATCCATTTCAGGCAGTAAAAAAGTGATTGGAGGAATAGCCATCGAACAGAAGGAAAATATCGTTTTCCTTAAAGAGCTTATTGAGTCCGGAAAATATAAACCGGTTATAGACAGGGTCTATCCATTTGAACAGACTGCTGAGGCCCATAGGTATGTCGACAAAGGACATAAAAGAGGGAATGTAGTCATTATCGTGCAGAATTAATTACAAGGAAAAGCCTTCAACATTCAACCACTGGTACATGCCTAATGAAAAAAGCAATTTTCAAGTTTATTACAATACTGGGAATTCTTTACATCATCATTTGCGGACTTATGTATTTCCTTCAGGAGAAAATAATCTTCTTTCCGGAAAAGCTTAACCAGAATTATGCATTTGGATTTAAAGCAAACTTTGAGGAATTAAGTATAAGGACAAACGGCAATGTAAATTTACATGGCATTTTATTCAAGGCAGACAGTTCAAAAGGTCTGATCTTTTACTTGCATGGAAATGCAGGCTCATTAAGATCCTGGGGACAAATAGCAGAAAATTATACCGATTTGGAATATGACCTTTTTATGTTGGATTACAGGGGATATGGAAAAAGCGGTGGAAGAATCAGTAGTCAAAATCAACTGTTCAATGATATACAAATTGCATATGACAGCTTAAAGACGAGATATGAAGAATCCGGGATCATAATCCTTGGATATTCCATAGGAACGGGTCCTGCTGCAAAGCTGGCTTCTGCGAACCATCCAAAGATGCTGATACTGCAGGCCCCATACTATAGTTTAAAGGATTTAATGATGCAAAGCTATCCGTTGATACCCACATTTATACTGAAATATAAATTGGAAACAAAAGAATACATACGGGAATGCACAATGCCAATCGTCATTTTCCATGGTGACCTGGACGAAGTGATATATTACAATTCATCAGTTAAATTGAAAGAGTGCATAAAGGCAACAGACACGTTAATAACTTTAACCGGACAAAGGCACAATGGAATGACCGATAATCCGGAATATTTAATGCATTTGAAGAGAATACTTAAAGATTAACTGAATTACCAGCGCTCAATAACCATTATATACTCCTTTATGGAATGGAATTAGGAAATGGTTCTACTGCTTTATTTGTAAGAAATATACATGTTTCAAAACAATTCTATAGAGATGTTTTGGGATTAACGATAGTTCTGGACTTTGGCAAGAATGTTATATTTACAGGCGGATTAGCGATTTGGGAGATTCAGGAAAGTCATATCATTCCTAAAAATCTCGGACTGGATAAAATTAGTGATGTTTCAGTAAACCGTTTTGAATTGTACTTTGAAACTGAAAACATAGCTGGGGTGTTTTCAATTCTGAAAACTAAAAGCATCCGGTTCTTGCATGAAATACATGAAGAGCCCTGGGGACAGCAAACGATAAGGTTTTTTGACCCGGACAATCACCTTATCGAAATCGGGGAATCGATGAAGCAGTTCGTTTGCGGGTTCAACAATAAAGGTATGTCAATTGAGGATATCTCAAAGCGGACCGGTGTTCCGATTGAAGAAGTAAAACGATTGATCAACAAAGAATGATAAACATCTTCATATTGTATTTTATGAAAAGAATATTGACTTTCATTTTGATTGGGGGACTTCAGTTATCCGGATATTCACAGGAAAATACCATCAGGATATCTGAGAATGTTGAATTGATTAAGATCTCAGCGAACGCCTATGTGCATGTTTCATATGCGTTTATGCCAGATTATGGTCGTGTTGGCTCAAATGGACTGGTTTTCGTTAATGGCAACGAGGCGTTTTTATTTGATACCCCGATGACTGACTCATTGACATTGGACCTGGTTTCGTTCATCAGGGATTCCATGAAATTGAAGATTACCGGGTTTGTTCCTAATCATTGGCATGTCGATTGCATGGGCGGGTTGGAATTTATCCAGGATCAAAAAATTGAATCTTACGCTAACCAGATGACAATTGATATTGCCACATCAAAAATTTTGCCTGTTCCGGACCACGGGTTTAAGGATTCATTAGCATTAAAACTCGGAAACAATCCGATTAAATGCTATTATTTGGGGGCAGCCCATTCACTGGACAACATTGTTGTTTGGATTCCTTCTGAGCAAGTATTATTCCCGGGTTGCATGGTAAAAAGCATTAATTCAAAAGATTTAGGAAATACAGCAGATGGGGATTTAGCCGCCTATCCGAAAACAATTGATGCACTGATCAGGAAATTTCGTATGGCAAAGATTGTCATTCCGGGTCATGGACAATATGGTGGTTTGGAATTGCTTACACATACTAAAGAATTAACTGCTAAATGACTGATATATTGAATTGTACCAAAGTCCGAATCAGCAAATCCCTTTACATGATCATCGTTTTGATTTTGTTATCTATAGAAGCAAAATCGCAGGACAATGAAAATAGAAGAGAACAATGGCTTAATTATATGGACAAGATTTCCCGGCCGGTAATTTCCAATCTGGCGTCGGATATGCTTAAGGAAAAGATGACAATTACACTGTCAAATACCAGCGATAATCCTGAACAGAGGAAGGAGGGTTGGTTGAACATCGGGCTGCATGGCAATCAACCTGACCTGGCAGATGTTTATATCAACACTGGCAGTTTGTATTTATGCACAACTATTTTTCTTCCGTTGGGTTTATCCCCGGCTGATCCATTCTGGACTGATCCCGACGCTCCATGGACCTCCAAAAAAATATGGGATGGGATGAATGTACCTGCTGACCAGAGCTTTCGTGGACAATGAAAAATAAAAACCAATAGCTAAAAGTGAAATGATCTACACAAAGACGAATGAAATTTAACCCTAATGAAATCCAGTGATGACAAAAGATGTTAAAAACAATCTGGTAACCTATTTCGTTTTTCTATTGGTAGCCCTTGCAGGTATTTACTGCGGCAATAATTGTGTGGTGAAATATCAATACCTCAGGGTTTGGGAATATACGAATATTTTACTTTTGCTGGTGGGAGTGCCTTTTTTGTTCTTCCAGAAAAAGGCAGGACTTCCCAATTTCTGGCAAAGCGAGGTTTCGGACTCCAATAGATTTTTGTTTCCTGTGGCGATTGGTATTGTTTTTGGAATTCTGGATATACTCGTTTTCAAAGTCATTCTTCATCCGCAGCCATACCGGGAGCTTCCCCCGTTTACCCAGCCTTTTCCCTATTCAATGTTGTTATATTTTTCGGGTGCATTTGAAGTCGAAATATTCTATAGACTTATCCCGCTTACATTGATTTTACTGATAGGAAACTGGTATAAGAAAGGTAAATATTATATGATTTTCTTTTGGGCGGGGGCGATATTAACAGCCCTGCGCGAACCACTCGAACAGCTGCCTGAAGGAGGTATCCCGCTTCTTGGTTATTCACTTTTAACTGGTTTTCTCATGAATTTCCTTCAAGCCATATGGTATCGTAAAGCTGGGTTTCTGGCATCGCTTTCTGTTCGCCTTGGACATTATTTAATCTGGCACATTTTGCTTGGAATTTATATTGAATACCATGATTTGGTCCATTAAAAAGATCTTACCGCAACAACTGATACTGATGGATGTTATACTATCAGGACTGGCACGGGTAATTAGGGAAAAATTGATGACTGATAAAGAATTTTAAACATCTATCTAAATCACAATGAAATGGAAAAGAATGACGATTTGATCAGAATTTATACAGGAACTGATATTACAGTCAACCTGTTAAAGACAGAATTAGAAAAGGTTGGAATTTTCGGGATTATCCGGGATGATTTTGACACAGGAGTTTCTGCCGGCATAGCAGCAAACCCATCTGCAATTGATTTGTTCATTCAGGAATCTGATCTGAAGAAGGCAAAACCTATATTAGTTGATTTTTTAAAAATTAATAAAGGATAAAATTCAGAGAAATTAGCACCCTCTAAAATGAAATCGATCAGAATAATACTTGCAGTAATGTCCGTTATCCTGATAATACTTATTCTCATTTTCATGAATTATAACGATTTATCATGGTCTGCCAACAGAATAAGCTACCTGGGACTGGCGGCCTGTGTATTGAATATCTGGGCACTGGTTTTTCTTATTAAGGAAAGAGAATAGTTTGAAGTTGCATCACAGTTCGTATTGCTGACAGTTAGGATATAACTGTCAGGGAAACGTTCTGCAGTTCTGAATTCTGCGGTTCTGCAGTCGCGTATCCGGCGTTTGGATGATACAGTTATTATCGATTTCATAAAATAATGAAAATAAAATAATAATTATTAATACCTTTCGTTTGCTTTTAAGTTATTTGATTTCAACTGGAAAACGGTTAGCCGTAATCCACCTTTCACATCATGAAAAAAGCAATTTCTTTCATTCTTCCGGTTTATTTCTGCCGATTGTTTGTTCGGTTATAAAATCATGGGACATTACCAATTAACGAAAGTAGCAGATGGGAGTTTTTAAAAAATCATATCATGAAAATCTTGTGTGCTTTATTACTGATCTTCTCAGTTTCATTCACCATTGTCGCACAAAATAAATCCATCAGTTACCGGGTCAGTGGCCAGGTTGTCGAAAAACTCTCCGGTAAAGGCGTTCCGTATGCTACGGTAGTTCTTAAAAATGACAGCATCAATGAAATTAAAATGCAGGCTTGTGACCCTTCAGGTCATTTTTCCTTTAACGTTGATACTGCATATCGATATTTATTAATCGTTTCTTCGGTAGGCTTTAAGGAATTGAGTGATTCGGTTAACATTTCAGAACTTAAAACGGATTTGGGAAAAATATCCATAGATGAAGGAATCGAAATTAAAGCAGTGACTGTAACGGCGCAAAAACCCCTGGTGAAAATTGATGTGGACAAGATAGTCTATAGTATGGAGTCCGACCCGGAGGCACAGACCAACAATGCCCTTGAGATGTTGTCAAAAGTACCCCTGATCAATGTGGATGCTGAAGAAAACATCACCCTCAATGGTCAGTCGAATTTCAAGGTGCTGGTGGACGGCAAAAGTTCTTCCATGATGTCGACAAATTTCAAGGATGTTCTAAAAAGCCTTCCGGCCAATACAATCAAAGATATTGAAGTAATTACCAATCCTTCTTCTAAATATGATGCAGAAGGAGTGGGTGGAATCATCAACATTATTACGCTCAAGAAAACAAACAGCGGGTATAATGGAAGTATTAGTGCGGGTATGGATTCACGGGGAAGTTTCAATGGCAGTGTTTTTTTAGCCGCTAAAATCAGGAAATTCAGTTTCTCATCCCGCTACTATGCCAACCAGTTCAGGCAGCCTGAATCAACATCCGATGGTTCCAGCGAGTATTATAATAATACCGATTTCCATTATTCAAGCACACAAGGCAGGAGTGAATACGAGGGATTATCGAATGGTTTTTCAGGCGAAGCAAGTTATGATATCGACTCCCTGGATCTTATAAGCCTATCCTTTTGGGGTTACCAGGGCTCCTATGAAAATAATGGCTTAAGTTTAATACAATACACGAATACCTCTAATGAAATTACCCGTCAGTACCAGACTGACATTAACAGTAAAAACAGTTTTGGCTCAGTTTCGGGAAATATTGATTATCAGAAAACATTTAAGAAACCGGATAAATCATTTACTTTATCCTATAAGCTTGATAACAATCCAAACACCGCAAATTATCTATCAGATATCAATGGAATGATCAATTATCCAACTTATACGCAACGGTCAACGAATGATGCTTTGGGACGGGAACAAACCTTTCAGACGGATTACTACGATCCGTTATCGCAGATGCATCAGATTGAAGGCGGTGTGAAATTCATTTTGAGACAAAACACAAGCAAATCCGAAAATTATCGCAATGACACGTTAGATGACGGTAACGAAAACAATCTCGATTACAACCAATATATCCTGGGCGCATACCTCGGTTATGTGTGGAAATTGAAAAAAATCAGTACGAAAACCGGTTTGCGTATTGAAAGAACATGGAATGACGGGGAATCAGTAACATCGGGCACCAATACAGACTTTACAAACCGGCTTTTTAACCTTGTACCCTATATTACCGTCAACTGGATGCCTGCCGCTGCACAAACAGTTAAATTATCCTATACACAGCGGCTCTCCCGTCCCGGGATCTGGTACCTGAATCCGTATG
>Ga0105092_10000200_pt1 | contig 29796 bp, 18 predicted proteins | sample PPLLak2March2015_FD_87021 | JGI IMG/M metagenome (GOLD analysis project Ga0105092, IMG submission 87021) | Freshwater sediment microbial communities from Prairie Pothole Lake near Jamestown, North Dakota, USA - PPLs Lake P7 Core (1) Depth... | ecosystem: Environmental > Aquatic > Freshwater >... | reverse complement strand
GACGCCGGTTGCTTTAGCTTTCAGTCATCCAAAAACCTGACCAGTGGCGAAGGAGGAATTGTAATTACAAACAATGGGGAAATTGCCGGCCTGGTGGATTCATTGCGTAATGTGGGCAGGGTGCAAGGCGGACAATGGTATGAACATCACAATCTCGGATGCAATTACCGGTTAACCCAACTGCAGGCCGTGCTTTTGATGAACCAGCTGAAACGCCTGCCGGAACAGACCCGCCTCAGGAATGAAAACGGATTGTACCTGAGCTCACTGCTTGGGAAGATTGACGGAATTATGCCCCTGACGAGGGGACATGGTGAAACCCTTCATACATATCACATTTTTATTTTCAGGTATGATAGATCCCGGTTCGGAAATCTGCCCAAGGCTGATTTTGCAGCCATGCTTGCCGCCGAAGGTGTACCTTCCTTTATGGGTTATCCGGAACCATTATATAAACAGCCTGTATTTCAGAAAAAAAATATCTTTTGTTATGCGATCCCCGAAACGGCAGATTATTCCCGTGTTTGCTGCCCGGTTGCTGAAAAGGCCTGTTATGAGGAAGCAATCTGGATTTTACAGCATGCGATGCTGGGAACACGGGAAGATATGGAGAAATTTGCCGAAGCCATACTTAAAATTCAAAGATTTTCCCGATCATAATAAAATATCTGAAACAATATGACCAGAAATGTTTTCCTATTGATCCTGATCCTTACAGCATATTCTTCCTGCAGGCAGGAAAAGGCAGTGAATTATGTTGATCCAAATATCGGCGGAATTTCCGTATTGCTGACAACCAAGCGGCCTACGGTACACAGACCCAACAGCATGGTCAGGGTTTTTCCGGTTACAAAGCCCGGTTTGGGAGACCGGTATCTTTCAGACCGTATTTACGGTTTTGCAATAAACATGCCCGCATACCGCATGGATCATGTGACCGAGCTTATGCCGCTAAGCGGAAAACTCAAAACCGACAGAAATGATGTGGCTTCCCTGTATGATCATGACATGGAAGAGGTTCATCCATGGTATCATCTTGTAAATTTGGAGGATTATGACATTATATCTGAATGGACAACAACGGAAAGATGCGTGTTATACCGGTTCAGATTCAATGTGGACACGTCCGACTTTGTCCTTTTCAGGTCAAATGGAAAAGCTGCTTTCAAAATAATAAACCAGGCTGCGATCCAGGGCTGGGAGGAATTTGAAAATATGCGTCAGTATTTCTATGCTGAATTTTCTGCTCCTTTTGAAAATTCAGGCACATGGAACCTGAATGGAATAGTGGAAAAAACCCGCGAACAGGAAGGCACCGGCATCGGCGCATGGGTTCAGGTACCCAGCTCTTCCAAAAAGGCTGAAGTCAGGATTGGTATTTCCTATATCAGTGAAGAACAGGCCAGAAAAAATCTGAAGAATGAAACTGAAAATCGCTCTTTTGAGGAAATAAAAAACGAGAGCCGGAAAATTTGGAAACGAGCCCTGAACCGGATACAGGTTGAGGGAGGAACTGAACGTGAGAAAAGGATTTTCTATTCCAGTTTTTACAGGGCATATGAAAGGATGGTGAATATTTCAGAAGACGGAAAATATTTCAGCGGGTACGACAGAATGGTCCATAACGATGAAGGCCAGCCGTTCTATGTGGATGACTGGCTGTGGGATACCTTCCGGTCCCAGCACCCTTTGTTTATGATTCTCGATCCGGATATGCAGGATAACATGGTTCAGTCCTATGTAAGAATTTTTGAACAGAGCGGCTGGATGCCCGGATTTCCCCAGGTTTACGGTGATGCACCGGCTATGATCGGATTTCATGCTGCACCCCTTATCTGGAATACATATCTCGAAGGTGCCCGTAAATTCGATGTAGAAAAAGCATATGAAGGATTGAAAAAGAATGCCATGAAGGGCACCATGCTCCCCTGGAGAAACGGACCCATGTGCGAACTGGATTCATTTTATCAGGTTCACGGATGGTATCCTGCACTTCCCCAGGACAGTGCGGAAACGGTAAAGATGGTGCACGGTTTCGAGAAAAGACAATCTGTTGCCGTGACACTGGAACATTCCTACGATGACTGGTGCCTTGCTCAGCTTGCAAAAGGCCTTGGAAAGGATGCCGATTATAATCTGTTCATGAAGCGTTCGGGCAATTTCAGAAATGTTTTTAATCCCTCTACCGGATTTATGGCACCTCGTATGGCCGACGGCAGCTGGATTGAACCTTTTAATCCCCAGCTTTCAGGGGGCGTTGGCAGCAGATCTTATTTTGCAGAGAATAATGCATGGATATGGAGGTTCAATGTAATGCACGATATTCCCGGACTCGTAAAAATGATGGGTGGTGAAAAAGCATTTGCCAGACAGCTTGATGCCCTTTTTAACCAGCCCACGGAAGTATCAAAATGGCAGTTTATGGGGCAGTTCCCGGATGCCTCCGGATTGCATGGCATGTTTCCTGCCGGCAATGAACCTTCCTTTCACGTTCCCTATCTGTATGACTATGCCGGAATGCCATGGATGACCCAAAGGCGGATCAGGGAAATCATGGAGATCTGGTTCGACGACGATCCCATAGGATTACCGGGTGATGAGGACGGAGGGGCTCTTTGCTCATGGTATGTGTTTTCGGCCATGGGCTTTTACCCTGTTACCCCCGGGAGCGGAAAATATGCCATCGGCAGTCCGATTTTCAATAAGATTACAATCCGTTTGCCGGGAGGCCGGACTTTTATTATAAAAGCCCGAAACTGTTCAAAGGAGAATAAATATATCCGGTCTGCAAAGCTGAACGGCAGAAACCTGAATTCGCCATTTATCAGCCATGAGGATGTGATGGCTGGCGGAATGCTTGTGCTCAATATGGATCAGAAGCCGAATAAGGAATGGGGCGTTTCCTACAGTAAACCTGAAAATTTACGGAAATGATATACTCGCATCTCTCCGGCATTTGGTGCAGGACGGTTATTTCCTGCATACGGAACTGTGTTCTTTTTTGCCTGTTGTTCATGTCACAGGGTATCAACGCACAGGAGGAACTGAATGTGATCAGCACAACCGAAAATGGCTGGCTTGATTTCACGGATGCCTCCAATTCGCTTTACCATTACCTCACCGCACAGGCTGTCGATCTCCTGGATAAACGAAAGGAAAGGATTGCCAGGATCAGCTCGCTTGCCGGCTGGCAGGAACGACAGCAGCAGGTAAAGAAAACACTGCTGGATATTGTAGGACCATTTCCTGAAAAAACACCACTGAATACAAAGATTGTAAGAGCTATTAAAAAGGATGGGTACCGGATGGAGCATGTAATTTTTGAATCCAGGCCGGGGTTCTTTGTTACTTCCACGCTTTTCCTTCCTGTTATTCCCGGCCGGAAAAAGGCACCTGCCATAATTTATTGCAGCGGCCATACGCTTGAAGGGTACAGGAGCAAAGTCTATCTTCATGCAATTCTGAACCTGGTAAAAAAGGGCTTCATTGTAATGGCATTTGATCCGGTCGGACAGGGCGAAAGGATTGAATATCTCGATCCGCAAACAGGAAATCCTACGATGGGAGGGACTACCAATGAACACTCCTATGCCGGGGCCCAGGCTTTCATCATCGGGAGTTCCTATTCAAGGTATATGATATGGGATGGCATCAGGGCTGTCGATTACCTTCTTTCCAGGAAAGAAGTTGATCCCGGCAGAATTGGGATAACAGGCCGTTCAGGCGGGGGTACCCAGTCGGCCCTGATCGCGGCATTTGATGAACGCATCCATGCCGCTGCACCTGAATGTTATATAACAGGTTTTGCACGGCTTTTACAGAGCATCGGGCCACAGGATGCCGAACAGAATCTCTATCATGAAATATCAAGCGGCATCGATCATGCTGATCTGCTGGAGGTAAGGGCACCAAAGCCGGCCCTTGTTATAACCACTACCCGTGATTTTTTCAGTATCCAGGGTGCCAGGGAAACTGCAGCAGAGGTAGAATCGATTTATCAAGCCTACGGAAAGGCAGGGGATTTCGGTATTGTTGAGGATGATGCACCCCATGAGTCGACAAAGCTGAACCGGGAGGCTATGTATGCATTTTTTCAAAGACATTTGGAAAATCCCGGTTCCCCATTGGATCAGGAGGCAGATATCCCTTCTCCTGAAGAACTCAGGGTGACCCCGACAGGTCAGATTGCCAGCAGCCTTAAAGGCGAAACGGTTTTTACAATCAACCGGCAGGAAGCCATGAAATGCTTAAGTGAACTGAATTCGAAAAGAAAAGACTTTAACGGATCCGTTGACAAAATTCTGAACTCAGCCAGAAAACTTTCCGGATACCGGGATCCCGGTGTTCCGGAGGAACCCGTATTCACGGGGCGTATCCGGAAAACAGGGTATGCAATTGAGAAATATTTTATTGAAGGGGAATCCGGGTATGTTATCCCTTTTCTTCTGGCAATCCCGGATAAACCAAATAATAAAGGCATCATTCTTCTGAACCCCTCCGGAAAGACGGAAGAGTTCCGGGAGGAAAGTGAGACAGAGTGGTTTGTATCAGAAGGATTTACTGTACTGGTACCTGATCTTATTGGAACCGGGGAGATCGGTCCCGGCGATTTTAAAGGAGACTCCTATATAAAGGGATATTCCCTGAATATGTGGTTTTCTTCCGTGCTGATCGGCAGAAGCATTGTCGGAATACAGGCAGGGGATGTGGTCAGTCTGGCTCATTACATTGTTAATCAGCGCAATATAAAAGAGGTATATGGATTAGCCAACGGTGAAACAGCACCGGTTTTACTGCATGCCGCAGCTTTTGATCCCGTGATCAGCCGGATTGCCCTTTTTGAACCTTATTCTTCCTATCGCTGTATTGTCATGAGCCGTACCTATAATCCGGGTTATATTCGAAGCACGGTTCCGGGAGCCCTTTTGGAATACGATCTGCCTGACCTTTCTGCAAGCCTGGCACCCCGGAAACTATTGATTGTCGGATTGAAGGATGGTTCCGGAAATCGCGCGGAACCTGACAGCATAAAAGAAGACCTGGCTGTGATCCGGGATGGTTATCATCTCAGGGACGCGGATGACAGGCTTAATATTGTCCCTGAAGCATCTCCGGAGAAACGCAGGGATTATTATAAGAAGTGGATTGAATGAAGAACGACCCTTCAAGCGTAAAGGCTATAACCCGGTTTCAAAAGGTTCAACATTCCAGCCTTCTGCAACTATTTTTTTCCCGTCACCGGTTTTACCATAAAGGGCTCCTGAAATGTCGAGACGGATATTTTTTGCTTCACCCGGCAGAAGGGTTATGTAATTGTCATCAAAGTATGCAGGCAGTACCAGTTCTTTATCCTGGCCGACTACCTTCATCCTGACGAAAAATGCTGTTTCCTTACCGGGATTGCTTATTGAAACAATTGCCTCATCCTTTCCTGTCCTGTCTATTACCAGGTTAAGTTTTACCTTATCCAGTTCATGGATCTGTTCGAAAGATTTGTTTTCATCCGCCAGCCAGTAAAAATTTTCGTCCATGATCCTATCCCCCTCAGTCAGCAATAACCTTAAAAAGTAAACTCCGTTCCTGTTTTCAGGCATTACCACCCTGTCCAGCAGCATTAGGGAATGTGCTTTAAGGTTAACGGGCTTTTTCTGTTCCAGGATCAGTTTTCCATGAATATCGTACAACCGGCTGATGGCCGTAATCTTATCAATTTCCCGGGCTGTCTGGTTCAGCACGCATACCGCTGAATCATTCAGATTTAGTTGGATATGAACCGGTTCGGCACCATGTTTGTATCCGTAATATCCGCCCGTATGATCCAGGTAATAGTCATAAAAAAATCCGCGAAGGGCTGTCCAGGGATTCTGATTTTTCCAAATAAGCATTCCCGAATACCATTCCCACATTTTATAGTTGAAACCTTCCTGGAGTGCCCTGTATTGTTCGTAGGCCACCAGCTGAGCTTTAAAACAGAAATCCCCGATGTCGCGTATCTTTCCGTAACGTTCCGTAAAATCACGAATGGGCAGGTATTTGTGGTACAACCAGGACCTGTTTCCCCTGGGTGACTCGGGGGGTACCATTTCATTTTCGGGGATTATTTTTCTCAATCCTTCCACATTGGGAAAACCTATTGAACCCACTTCAGGATTAAAAGGAAATGATTTCTGCAAAAATATCCTTTCCGGTTCCTGCAATCCATATGGACCGTCTCCTGTACCGCCTATACTGTTGGTCATAAGCTTTGCAGAAGTTGATTTATCGAGGTAGAATCTCTTTGGATCCAGGCGGGGAAATATATCATATTCAAGTGCGGCATTAATGTCCGGAGGGGGAGGTGTTTCATTGCCTCCGCACCATAAGAACAGACTGGGATGGTTTCTCAGCATTTTAACCTGGTCAATGACCGATTCCAGGAACAGGTCATGATTATCAGGATAGGCTTTTCGCCTGGCCTGCGATTCCTTTTTAGCGGGATCGAACCATTCCCCGTTACAATCGCCGGAAATCCAAAGATCCTGCCAGACCAGAATGCCGTACCGGTCACAGGAATTATAGAATTCGGGCCTTTCGGTCAGTCCACCCCCCCATACTCTGATCATATTCATGTTCATGCCCGCATGCAACCGGACCTCCGCATCATATCTGGCTGCAGACAACCGGAGCAGCGCATCCGATGCGATCCAGTTTCCGCCCTTGATAAATACTTTCTGCCCGTTAATAGTGAAAACCTGGGCTTTTATTTCATTATCAAAATAATTACCGGTTTGCCGTATGCCAAAGTCCACATGTTCCGAATCCGACACCATGCCATCGGGCAGGGAAAACTCAAACTTAAGGCTTGTCATAGGATGTTCACCCATTCCATTGGGCCACCACAAATCGGGAGCGGAGATCTCAATTTCAGGGAACCGGACCATTTTCTCTTCCAATGGAGTCAGGGATACCTTCACAGAAATTTCCTTCTTTCCAATTTTTGCCTTTACAATGCCGGTCACATTTTTACCCGATCCATTCTTCAGTTCCACTGACGAATTCACAAACGCCGGATCCTTCTGTTTTCCGGGAAACCGGATTCCTGGTACACGGGGTTCAACGTAGGGATTCCGGATATCCACATCCCCGGTTATTTCCAGGGATACCTGATCCCAGATGCCTGTATTCCTGTCATGAATGGGACAAATCCAGTCCCATCCGGCCGTGCATTGCATTGTCACATTGCGGCCAATGGTGCCGTCCCCGCCTTGCCCTGTCGATGCATTTCCGACGGGATCCGGCGGAGCCACCCACACGGCAAGTTTATTTGATTTTCCTTTTTTCAGATAAGGTGTGACCAGGTATTTTTCCCTCAGATACATGCCCTGGTGCATAACCTTATTAACCCGGTAACCGTTAAGAAAGATGTCGGCAAAATAATTGATTCCCCTGAAAACAAGCCATACCTGCTGTCCATCCCGTATTTCAGGCAATTCGAATTCATTGTAGAACCAGTAAGTGTAATAGTCTCTCCCGGTTTCAAATACATCAGGGATCTGTGCATTGTTCATTCCAAAAAAAGGATCCGGAATCTGATTATTGTGCAGAAGGGTCGTAAGCACAGTCCCGGGGACTATTGCTTCAATCCATCCTTCCGGGGTGAATCCTTCTTCGGTAATTGTATTTCCGTCTGTCATGACATCAACAGCCCTTCTGGCTTTCCAGTTTTCATTCAGCAGACGTTCATGTTCCTGCGCATTTGTAAATCCGACATTAGAAATGGTGCTGATAATAATGGCAATGGTCAAAATAATTTTCATGTTTTATTTTTTTAAATGCTTGGAAAGGCGACGGTTTTTGGCAAATCGTCTGAAAAGTAATGGGCAGGCAGGCAGCCCAAAGGCAGACTACTTGCTCTGTAAATAATATCCTAATATACTAAAGGAATTCATTTGGTTGAATTTTTCTGCAATAATAATAAGAGATAATTTGTTACACCTGATGAAATAGTGTTTGGTGCAGTGCAGGGACATCCATCTGAAGAAACCCGGACGACCTTACGCATCAAATCCCTGTTTTTTTGGTCTCATCGTATGGTTTTTCGGATTATCTTTAATGATCTTCATGAAAGACAAAAAAAACAATACTCTATGAGCCGGATTTCACAAACATGCATGATTCTGCTGCTCTGCACCACAGCAGGGACCAATGCACAAAACCCATTAAAACAGGCCCATGCCTGGGGGAAACAAACTCCTTATACTTTGTTTAGGGATGCCCGTTCGGAATACCGGATTGCCATCGGGAAAAATGCTTCGGAATCAGAACATTGGGCTGCCAATGAGTTGCAGCGCTGGCTGAAGGAGATCAGCGGTGCGGAATTGGCAGTGCAACCCGTTGAACAGGCGTATACCGGTCCGCAGATCATAATCGGATTTAATGATCTTATACGGGAAAAAACGGGTAAGACCGATCCTGCCGATCTGGATGAATCTTTCCGGTATTTCAGTGACGGTCCCGATATAATGATTTTTGGCGGGAAGCAGCGTGGTACAATGTATGGGGTGATGGCATTTCTTGAAAATGAGTTTGGCTGCAGATGGTATACACCAGCCGTGAGTGTTATCCCAAGGAGGAAAGAGTATTCATTCAGTTCCTTCGATCATTCCGAAAGTCCCGGTATCCGGGTGCGAAATGACTTTTATTTTGAAGCCTTTGATTCCATCTGGGCTGCCAGGAACAGGATGAACGGTGCAATGTCGTCAAGAAAACAACCGGGGGGGTTAGAAAGCTATTGGGCCGTGCATACATTTTATCCTTTAATGCCACCCTCGGAATTCTATCACAGGCACCCCGAATATTACAGCCTGATCAACAACAAGCGTATCCATGAAGAAGCCCAGTTGTGCCTTACCAATCCCGATGTTCTCAGGATCGTTACCGAAAGGATAAAGAAGAGAATGCGGGAAAGTCCGGAATACCTTATCTACGACGTTTCACAAAATGACTGGGATAATCCCTGTCAATGTGACAAATGTCAGGCAATTGTGAAGAAAGAGGGCAGTGAGTCGGGTGTCATTATCTGGTTTGTAAACCAGGTTGCAGAAGCTGTTGAAAAGGAATTCCCGGGAAAATTCATTGGAACGCTGGCTTATAAATATTCAAGAAAACCCTGCAGAAATATTCATCCCCGGCATAACGTGGTGGTCCGGTTATGCAGCATTGAATGCTGTTTTTCCCATGATATCAGGTCCTGTCCCAGGAACAAGTCCTTTCTAGAAGACCTGGAAGGCTGGTCTGCAATTGCAAAGAACCTTTATATCTGGGATTATGTTGTATTCTTCCAGCATTACATCATGCCATACCCAAATATTCTCGTATTGCAGCCCAATATCAAGATTTTTCAGGAAAATAATGCCATTGGTATAATGGAACAGGCAGCGTATGAAAGTCGCGGGGGTGAATTTGCAGAACTAAGGTCTTACCTGATCTCCAGGCTTCTTTGGAACCCAGATTGTAATGTGGACGAAGCCATTAATGACTTCATGTATGGTTATTACGGAAGGGCAGGGAAGTTCGTTAGACAGTATTTTGACCTTTTATATGGAAGAATTAATCCTGATTCTCATATTCACATAGAGTCGCATTTGTATAAGCAGCTGGCTGCGGATGATCCGCTTTTCGCAGGTGATTTTGTTGACAGGGCATGCCGCATTTTTGAAAACGCCGCAAAAGTGGCAGACAACGATGAGATCCTTCACCGCGTAGAAATGGCTTCATTGCCCGTCCTTTACCTGATTTGCAAGAACACGCCTGCTATGGCACGGGAGGATGGAACCTATAAAAAATTCAGGCAAATTGTCAGGAGAGAGGGCATCACCCGGTATGCGGAATACGGTGAAGAGAAAAACATGGAGGACTTCCACAAGAGTGTTGAGAATGCTAAATTGTAATAATCACAAATATGAAAAGATCACCTGTTAATGTTCTTATCGCGTGCCTGCTGATCCTCAACGGACTACACGTTTTGGCATCGGATAATAAAACCGAATCGGCCGCCGGATGGAAGGCGGGCATTGCCCGTATTGTAATCACGCCGGAAAATTCCATGTGGATGGCAGGATATGCTATGCGAGATCATCCTTCAGAAGGAACCATGCATGATCTTTGGGCAAAAGCCATTATCCTTGAAGATGAATCCGGGAAAAGGGCGCTTCTGATAACTACTGACCTGCTGGGATTTCCAAAAGCCATGTCAGACCGTATACGCGACCGCATACAGACTAAGTACGGACTGTCAAGGGCCCAGATCAATCTGAACAGCTCGCATACGCATTCGGGTCCTGTGCTTCAAAGTGCGTTGTTTGACATCTATCCCCTGAATGAGGAACAAATTGAATCCGTCAACCAATATTCCCAGGCGTTGGAAGAAAAACTTGTGAACCTTGCCGGCGAGGCTATAAATTCCATTAAGCCGGTTCAGCTTTTTGCACAGAATGGGGTATCACGCATTCAGGTTAACCGGCGTACGAACATAGATTACGGGTTGGAACAGCAGACGGATCTGAACGGACCGAATGATTATGCCGTTCCGGTAATAAAGGTTTCAGATACAAACGGAAAACTGGTTGCAATTGTATTCGGATATGCTTGCCATGCAACGGTTCTGGATTCCTATACCTGGTCAGGTGATTATCCCGGATTTGCCCAGATTACATTGGAAAAAATGCATCCTGGCATCACAGCCATGTTTTTCCAGGGAGCGGGAGCTGATATGAACCCCATTCCCAGAAGAACAATGGCCCTGGCGGAACAATATGGCGGCGAGCTGGCTGCATCGGTTGAAAGGGTTTTGAACGAGGAGATGCGGATACTGTCGCCACAACTTTCGACAGCCTATTCCGAAGTTAATCTGTCACTTGGGGAGCCTCCGGCAAAAGAGGATCTTACCAGAATGATCGCAGCATCTTCGGGATTTGAAAAACAATGGGCTACCCGTATGCTGGCCGAACTGAATCAGAAGAAGCCCTTTCCGGCAACCTATCCTTATCCGGTGCAGGTCTGGCAACTGGGAGACCAGCCCATAGTGAGCCTGGGAGGAGAGCTCGTTGTGGAATATGCCATTGAGCTGAAAAGGATCTTTGGACAGAAACTATTTGTAATGGGATATTCAAATGATGTAATGTCCTATATTCCGTCTGCGCGAATTTTAAGGGAAGGTGGCTATGAAGGTGCCGTGGCACAAATAGTATATGGATTGCCGGCTACATGGAAGGCGGATACCGAAATAAATATACTGCATGAGGTTCTGAAACTGGCTGACGGGATTGGGATCTCACAGCCCGAGTCGAAACTTGTTAAATACTGAAAGAATGAAATTCAAGTATGCATCCGTCTTTTTTATAACTGCAATCACTATTGTAATGGCCATTGCGGTTGTTACCTGCAAATCCGCCGGCCATTCCGAATCTTCCCCGCTTATCGCTGAGCACTATTTTTCCGGCTTTGAAAATGCACACGACACCTACAATGCCATTTCCACGGCAAGTGACGGAAAAATTTATTATGTGCTTTCTTCAGCAGAATATGATAAAGGCGGACAGGTATATGTATTTGATCCTGCTGCCGGAAAGATCAGTTTTTTGGGAGACCTGACCGAGATTTGCGGTGAAAAGGGGAAAATGGCTGTTTCACAGGGGAAAAGTCATGTGGATTTTTATGAAAGGAAGGGGAAGCTGTATTTTGCAACCCATGTGGGGTATTATGAAATGATCGACGGCATGGAACGGCTTCCTGTTCATGCTCCGGATGGATACGGTCTCTACCCCGGCGGGCACATCCTGTCCTATGATCTTGCCTCCGGAAAATTTGAGGATCTGGCGATGGCGCCGGGCGGAGAAGGGATAATTACTTTAACCATGGACGTGGAACGGGGACAGTTGTACGGCATCACCTGGCCAAGGGGATACTTTGTTCATTATGATATTGAAAAGGATACACTTAGAAATTCCGGGCAGATTTCAGCCAATGGCGAGGCAGGTATACCGGGAGATGATTACCGCGTACTATGCCGTTCGATGTTCGTGGATAAAAGAGATGGTTTTGTATATTTCTCAAAGGCTGAGGGCGATATTATGGTTTATGATCCCGGATCGGGAACAATCAAAAATGTGGAAGGGGTCAGCATGAAACTGGATTATTTCGGACAATATGACCCCACCGGGCCGGGAAGCATGGGATATAACTGGAGAGGCATAGTCTGGTACGATCCCGAAGGCGTTGCCTATGGTGTACACGGCAATTCAGGATATCTGTTTCGGTTTGATCCCAGGAAGCCTTCGCTGGAAATTGTAGACCGGATCACTTCTGAACCCTCACAGAAAAGCGGTATGTTTGACCAGTTCAGCTACGGTTACCTGGGTTTTGAACTCGGGCCCGACCAGACTTTGTATTATCTAACCGGTGGCCCTATTTATGTGGGCGGAAAGCGTGTAAAGGGAGTTGATGAAATTGCGATGGGGGCTGCGCGGGGACTCGAAAACCTTCACCTGGTGACCTATAATATCCCGGACGGAGCATACAAGGATCATGGCCCTATATTTTATGCAGACAACACCCGGCCAACATACGTGAATTCCATTGCCGTAACACCCGGTGGTTCGGTATATACACTTGCCCGGTTTGAACACAATGGAAAAACAATCGAAGACCTTGTAAGGATCGACGGTTCCCGCATGAAATAACTAAACCGGTAACCCGGCTGAAGGTCAGACTTTCCCTTTTATGGCACCGGCGTTCTGATGGATCTTTCCAAGCGCCATGGCGATGTCATCCATATCCGCTTTTGTTCCCAGCAGCATGTTCTGAGAAAGCCATACGGCTTCTTCATTGCATATCCGGTCATTTTCCGGACACCGGTTCTGTTCCACGAACTTGTTGAAATCAAGCATTTCTTTCGGATACATTTTTTTGTAATTCTTGGAACGAAATGCATCGTCGAGGTAAGGCATGCTATTGAGTGTTCCGCCATAACCCGGTGAACACGGTATACCTTCTGCGGAAAGGGCTTTCAGAAATCCTTCCCTGGGTATTCCCTGAAATTCCTCCTTTTTGTACCGGAACGGAAACAAATGGAATGAAGCCCGGGTTACATTGTCATAGAGCCTGTAAGGCAGGATCCCCGGAACAGTTTTGATCTTTGATTTCAGATAGGCGGCATTCTCATTTCGGGTGGTTGTATGGCCATCAAGGCGTTTCAACTGTGCAAGGCCGATAGCTGCCTGGTATTCTGTCATCCTGAGGTTATTGGCCCTGATCGTGTAGCTTCCGCCAACGAGATCGGGCATTTTACCATATGGCCGGCCACAATTATGATATGAATGACAACGATCCATGAAATCGTCATCGTTGCTGATAATTGCTCCGCCTTCTCCTATAGCCAGATGCTTGGAATTCTGAAAACTGAAACAGCCAGCATTACCAAATGTTCCCACTTTCTGGTGATTCACTTCAGCAAGCCATGCCTGGCATGCATCCTCCACAACCAGGAGGTTATGCTTTTTGGCAATTTCCATGATCCTTACAATATCTACCGGAAGTCCCAGGATATGAACCGGCAAAATTGCCCGGGTCCGCGGGGTGATTTTGGACTCAATTTTTTCAGGATTGATCTGAAAGGTTTCCGGGTCAATATCGACAAAAACCGGCATAGCCCCAACCTCAAGTATTGCCGAAATGGTAGCAATAAAGGTATATGGTGTGACGATCACTTCATCGCCCCCTCCGATATCCAGCTGACGAAGCGCCACGATGAGGGCATTGGTACCGTTCACCACTGCGAGACAACGTTTCGCCCCAAGTGTCTCAGCCCATTTTTTTTCAAATTCAGATACAACACTTCGTTCAACACCAGCACGACACCATACCCCGTTTCTGAGAACTTCGAGAACATTTTTTTCATCTGTTGCAGTGTCCCAGACTGGCCATCCCGGCCAGCCTTTGGTACGAACCGGTGCTCCGCCCAGAATGGCCGGGGAGCTGCCCTTGCTGTTAAAGGAAAATACAGAAGGGGTAATGCCCATAGCAAGTATGGCACCAATTCCGGTCAATGAATTTTGTTTTACAAATTCACGCCTTGAATAATTCTTTTTCCACATGACTTATATGATTTTTAAGAGTTACGGCAATCTGTCCCAATTCGAAAGTTACTATTTTATTTTGTATTCGGCAATTGATTTAAATTTTTGTCACCCCCTCCAGGCAGCAAAAAAGATCAGATTCTGAACTGTGGAATTTTCAGAAGCTCGCCGTCCTTTGAGGCCGACTGATGGGCCACAATGCCGGCTACAGTCAGGTTAAGTGCCTTATCCACATCGATCAGCGGCCTGCGATCCTGCAGTATGGAAGAAATGAACTCATCACACAGAAAACCATGGGAACCGCCGTGTCCGCCTGTCGGAACGCCGGGAGGTATGGGAGGTCTTTTCAAATCGGGCAGATTGGTTTCCAGTCCTTCATATTTCCCGTAATATGATCCCTTTTGGCCGCGGATTCGACCTTTTTCACCGCTATCACCCGGAGTATCCCAGCTGACGGCCATCCTGGCAGTTCCCCCCTCACTGGTCCGAAACAAGGCTATTTCACTGCCAAAAGGATTTTTATACCTGTTGTTCCCGGGCTGCAAATGTTCAATGATACTTGGCATTCCCATACAGGATACTTCTGTAAAGCTGCCGCCGGTTACGCCCACATAATATGCATTGGAGTGGGTGGGGTAGAACTGGGGAGGAAGTCCGACCCTCCATTCCTTATACGAATCGATTGGTTTATCCATATAATGGTAATATTCCCCTTCTGCATAAACCAGGTGTCCAAGTCCGCCGGCTTTATATATCTGTTGCATGGCGTACAGATCCTGGTGAAAACAGGAGGTTTCGAACATCATGTAATTCAAACCACTTGCCTTCACGGCCTCAAATAACTTACCCGCATCTTCCACTGAACCGAATACCGCAGGAACTGCAACAGCGACGTGCATTCCATGTTTCAACACTTCAAGGCAATGACGCATGTGACTCGGAGCATCGGTTGCAACAAATACCGCTTCGACGCGCTTATCCGTCACAAGCTCTTCCAGCGACGGATACTTTGTTGAACAGCGGCATTCCTTCGCCAGCGCATCGCACCGGTCAGGAAACAGATCGCTTACGGCAACTATTTCCACATTGGGATGATCCTGGAAACCAAACTGGGCACCAAACTGGCAAACACCATAACCTGCTATCCCTACCCGGATCTTCCTGTCCGACAGGGATACCCAGCCATTGTGCGCATCCTGTTCAGTTGCGGTTTCATCAAATCCCTGGATGTCGGGAGATTCAGGCTTCCGGTCTGCCTTACCCCCGGATGAACAACCGAACTGTGTTATGCCCATGGCCGTAATTCCTATGCCCAATGAATGCAGGAATGACCTTCGGGAGGGCAGGGAAGCGGGTAGAATTTTTTTTGTATTCATTGCATTTTATTTTAGAAACTGGATACTTGAAACCTGCCTGCCAGCTCATGAAATCCGGAGGCTATAGGCCATAGGCTGTAGGCTAAAAACGTGAAACCTGGAACCTGGAACCTGGAACCTGAACCCCGGATACTGTTCGCTGAGATCAACTCAATGTGTATATTGAAATCTAAAATAATCCCTTAATATATTCAGCCTTGCCTTAAAATCATCAAAGTTTTTCAGTTCCTTCTGCGTCCAGCATTTTTCTGCATGTGCTTCCAGCCTGTCCCCTATTTGCGGAAGGATCTTATCAAGGGTGATTATTTCAGTCCAGAGAGGACATTCACTGCCAAGCACCAGTTTTTCTTCCTCCTTTGTCAATCCCGGGGGAACCGGATCAAAATTATACACTTTCTCAAGGGAGAGCACCGACATCCACCAGGGTTTACCAATAGCATCCTGCTGGTTTTCAGGATAGTCAAGATAGCATTCCTGGTTGTCGGAATTGACAACCTGATGTCCTTTCTTTACGGAGTTAAAGGCCTCATCCTTTAACCTCCATGATTGGATTATCTGGCCCTCAGGCATGCCGCCTTCAAGGTTTTCAGCCCATGCAATTGTTTTCACTCCTTTGTTGTGAATAAATGCAGTGATTTCCCGGAGCATCATGTTCTGAAGATCATTTTCATTTGAGACTCCGGATGCTTTCATTTTTGCCTTGCATAATTCACACATATTCCAAAGGTCCTTCTCCCGCTCATCGCCGCCAATATGAATATATTCCGGCTTAAAAATGTCAATAAGTTCGGTAAAAACGTCCTTTATCATCGCATAGGTTTCCGGATTTCCTGCACAAAATGCTTTTGAGTCAGGTTTATGGGGGCATCTGAGACCAGGAAATGCATTGAGGATGGCACCCGAATGGCCGGGAATTTCACATTCGGGAATGACTTTAATGTTTCGTTCATGTGCGTATGCCTGGATTTCTCTTATTTCTTCGATCGAATAAAATCCATTGGTTTCCAGCTTATTGCTGTCATTCACGAATGAACTGGTATAATTCAATTCCGGATATTTCAGGCTTTGAACCCGCCATCCTTCATTATCTGTCAAATGCCAGTGATATACATTCAGTTTCATGCTCAGCATATAATCCATAACCTGTTTCACAACATATACAGGCTGAAAATGACGGCTTGCATCAAGCAAAAATCCCCTGTAGGCAAACACGGGCGCATCTCGGATTGTCATGCAGGGAATATGAAATTCCTTTCCGTTCCATGTCTGCACCAGTATTTGTTTCAGTGTTTCAATTGCATACAAAATCCCGGCATGTCCGGAAGCGCTGATCTCAATATACTTTGGACCAATGATCAACAGATATCCTTCCCCGTTTTCCTTTCCATCTGATCTTCTAATTCTGATTTCCGCTCCATTGTCCTGTGAATTGATGCACTTGTAATCTATCGAAAACAGTCCGGCGTTATTCAAAAACCGGGCATAATTATGCTCTACCGGCGACTGAATGGCAAAAACGCGTTTCAATGCCAGGGATCCTTCGCTCATCATGATGGATGCGGGTTTTGGAATTATTGCTATCCCGGTGGAATTCTGAGCTTCGAGATGGGCATAAATCAGAATCAAAAGGCAAAAGAGGAACTGAAATCTTTTTTTCATTTTTTTGGGAGTTAAATCTGGCTGTAAAAGGAAGTGAAATATGAAATGATGTCCGCTCTAGTTGGCAGAGCATCCGATTAATCTTATTTTTACCCTAAATATATATAAAAGTGATTAGAAAGTTTTCTGTTTTTATTCTTCTTTTTTCCCAGGAAATTTTTGCGCAACCTGCAGACGTTATAAAAACCGGTGCAGTTCCGAAAGAAATTGAAGCGGTCCGGATAACAAAAACCTTACGGATAGACGGAATACTGCAGGAGGATGAATGGAAACTTGCAGGCCCTTCCCCTCGTTTTACACAGGTAGAACCATTCCAGGGAAAAGCTCCCGACAACGAAACAGATGTTAAGGTACTCTATAACAACCAATATTTGTATTTTGGGATTTTTGCCAGGGATTCACTAGGAAGGAAAGCAATCCGTGCAACCGATCTTAAACGGGATTTTGATTACAGGCAGCATGATCTGCTCAATTTATCCATTGACGGATTCAATGACAGGCGTAATGCAATGGCCATGGCCGTGGATCCGTTTGGGGTGCAAAGGGATTACCTGGCTTTTGACGAAATTTTTGTGGATATTGACTGGGACGGTCTTTGGAAGGTAAGAACCGCCCGCACAGATTCAGGTTGGTATGCAGAAATAGCGATGCCCTGGAAAACTTTAAGGTATCCGAAAACGGAGATTCCGGTCCAGACCTGGGGATTCAATGTATACCGGAACCGTAGAAAAACCAACGAAATAACAGCATTATCTGAATTTCCGCGCTCGGTAAGTGCGGTCCGCATGGAATATGCAGGTTTACTGAAGAATCTTCAGCCTCCGCCACCCAGGCCGAATATCCTGGTTCAGCCCTATTTTCTCTCTTCATTTGACAGTTATAACAGAAATGAGTACCGCACGGGTTCTGATGAAATGCATTATAAGGCTGGCGGAGACCTGAAATGGGCAATTAGTCCGAACGCCATATTAGACCTTACGGCAAACACTGACTTTGCCCAGGCGGATGTGGACAGGCAGGTGAATAATGTAACGCGTTTTTCAGTTTTTTTCCCCGAGAGAAGGCAGTTCTTTCTTGAAAATTCATCCCTTTTCGGGATAGGTGTAAGTCAGGTCAAAGAGCGATGGGGTGGTCTGATGCGGATCCAGCCGTTTTTCAGCAGGAGGATCGGGCTGGATGGGAACGGGAATCCTGTCCCCATTGACTTCGGTGGCAGGTTTGTTTCGCGTTCGCTGAAGAGAAATTACGGTGCAATGCTGATACGGCAGCGGGGTTTCGATTCTGTTCCGGCGACCAATTTTATGATAGCCAGGTTTTCTGAAAACCTTGGAAAACAAAACCGTCTAGGGATGCTTGTTGGGGTTAAGAACCAGCCCGGAGGTTCAAACATTACCAGTGCATTGGATGGTTTCTTCAGGCTGGGGGGTGCACATTCCCTGAGTACTATGCTGATCCATTCCGCCACGACCCAAACCGGGAAAAATGGTATTGCAGGTTTTGCCCAGTATTTTTATTCCACCAACAAATGGAAGGTATGGCTTACAGAAACGATGGTGACCAGGGATTTTAACCCTGAACTGGGTTTCGTTTCCCGGAGTGATATCATTGGTTCAACGCCTGGAATTTACCGATTTTTCAGGGGTGACCGGCTGCCTTTTAAGAAATGGCTTCGTGCCTTTGAACCCGGTATTTCTGCTGAGTTTTACCACCAGGCATCGTCTGGACGACTGATTGAAAGACAATTAACCCTTAATCCCGTTTACCTGAACCTGCAAAGCGGAGGATACCTTGGATATGATTTTACATCAGTTTATCAGCACCTCGGGGAACCATTTGAACCACTCGGTATAGCCATTCAGCCTGGGGTGTATAATTATGTGCGGAACAATATCATTGCCGGCACGGATCCTTCCCTGTTTTTGAATCTGATTGCGATATTTAACTGGGGAAGCTACTTTAACGGCAATCTCATATCCGGAGACTGGATCCTTCAATTTGCGCCCATTCCCCATATTTCACTGAAGGGACGATTTAACCGGAATCATTTTACCTCGGTGGGGGAATTCAGCGCAACTTCAACAATTGATTTATATGCCCTGGAAGGACGTTTTGCGCTTAATCCCAGGCTGCAGATGATCGGATTTTACCAGAAAAATTCGCAAAATAATTCATACAACTATAACATCAGGATATCCTGGGAATATCAACCACTATCCTTTGTCTATTTTGTATATAATCACATGAATTTTTATGGGCCGGCACAATACAGGCAAACAGAAGACCATGCCATCGCAAAGATCAGTTACCTTAAACAATTCTGAAAACCTGTACCACCGGTTCAGGAATGCCAGCTCCGTTCCCGGTTCTTAATGCTTTCCAGAACTTCATTCACGATATTCACATCTTCCACAACCTGGAAATCGAACATACCTACACAAATGAAATCCGCACCGTTTTCGAATGCATAACGGAATCCTACCGAGGGTTGAATGGCCCCGGCGGCCAACACCTTGAATGCAATCCACGGTTTGTTGACATTTTTCATAAATTCTGCTGTCTGATCCGGAAACAGATCCCACATATTATCATGATACTTGTTATGATCTTCGGAAAATTCCCGTATCACGCTGTACTCTTCCCTCTGTCCGGCCGGATGAGCTGACCAGTAGGTGTCCTTGTGGAAGGTTTTTACATAAAAATCAACAGGTATACCTTCTCTCTCACACGACCTGATGGTTTCAAGTGAATGGGCACCCATGCCAGCCATAAATCCCTGCTTTTTTATATGCTCAATGGCCTTATTCAACTCGTCGAATTTCCCTGCATTGGCAAATTTATCGCCTTCTCCGCCCTGGATATATAAGACATCAGCACCGCTGTCGATTGCAAGGTTAATATCCTGGAAAAAATCTTTGTCAGGCAGCATGGCCTGGCAAAAGGACTTCATTTTTCCATTGTAGATTTTTTTGTACTTGTTTAAGGCCGGGTAATACGGAGTAACCATAAAGGTCGCATTTATCCCTGACTGTTCGCCAAGGTAAAGGGTTTCAATTATTTTAGCCTCATTGTTGTAAGTTTTAAACAGGGTATCGGTATAAAGCAGGTCACGTGCATGCGACCAACCTCCAATCAGATTACAGCCCATGATCATCCTGCTGACATTCATATTGCCAAGCTTTCCTTCCGGTAGTTTACCTTTCAGGTCCGCCAGTTGTTTGTAAACAACTTTACGGGTTGCTCCTGTAAAACCATCGGTGCCCGATTCTGATAAGTTCCTGATAAATGCGCCTGCAAAGCCGGCAAGAAAAGGCACCCCAGCCAGACCCTTAAGAAGTTCACGTCTGCTGTTTACTGCAGGAACCTCGTCAACTGTTACAGGACTTCCTTTCACTTTTTTGGTTTTCCGTAACCTGTCCAGCCCAAAGAACCGGCCTGAGTCGGAAAGGGCCAGCAGGACAAGGGCAAGAAGCTCGACCAGGTTCTTGTTTACGATCATATAATTGCCTTCACTGGCAGCTCCATAGCTGAAATTTCCGAAGGGAGGATATGCCAGGTAGTACATCAGTAACAGGGCTACTCCGCACCAGGATGCAAAACGTGAAAAAAGCCCGAGCATAAGGGCAATTCCTATAAATGTCAATCCGAAAGCATTTGCATTGTCAATGATCCATAAGCTGGTATCACCTGATGCCAGCAAGCGGAACAGGTCGCCGAATATCCATCGCGATCCTTCCAGAAATGACTTTGCTGACCATTCGGGGCTGAATATTTTTATCAGTCCTTCATACAAAAAATGCCAGCCAATGCCAATTCTGAGTAATGCAAGAAATGCAGGCAAGTACTTGTTTTTTAAAGTGATAGACGTCATATTGCTAATTTTTTACGGTTTGAAATTAGCATTTAATATTTAAAAATTGAATCTTTTGGATGCATAAAGGTGCTTTTCCTAAGTTGTTTATAATGAAATTAAATAGTATTTTTAAAAAGAAAGAAAATCAAATTCTAAAAAAGCTGATTTTTAGTACTCTAATATAATTATTCCCCATACATGGATCCATATGCAGAAAAACTAATTGCGGCAGTTGAAAAACTCCTGCCGGAGTATCTGGCCAATCCGGCCGATGTCATTAACAATAAGGGCAATACAGCCATTTGTGTCATTGATGAACAGGGCCGGGTTTCGGGAAGGCTTTACGGACCTGATAAAATATCGAAGCGGCGAATTTTCAATATTGCATGGATAAAAGCAAGCCAGGTATGGATCACGGGCATCAATACCGGAGAGTTTGAAAAACTTGTATTTAGCAATCAGATCGATGAGCACAAATATGGAATAGAAAAACCTGATTTGATAGGATGGGAAGGCGGACAGCTGATCACCTTTAAGGATGGCACCCGATTGTCTGTCGGATTCAGCGGTATGCGGGGGATCAGTGATATCGATATCGTAAAGCGTGCCATGAATATTATTGATAAATAGTATCCTTCCGCTCAGCGAACACGATACAGCGGATATTCAATTCCCCATGCTCAGCGAAGTTTATAACTTCGCTGTCTTTAAATCGCAGTCTGTGACTGCCATTCGAATATTTCTTAATTTACCAACAATTTTTTGTCAATTGCATATTGTATAATAAAAAAAAGCGTAATTTTAATAATCATATGTTATTGGTTATATTACAATTATGGCAACCGGTTATCAGATAAATGATCAGGAAGGTGTGCATTTTTTAACGTTTCAGGTGGTAGATTGGATTGATATTTTTACTAGACAAGTATACAGGGACATAATCATTGAAAGTTTCAAATATGCCATTGAGCATAAAGATCTTCAGTTATTTGCCTATGTCATTATGTCCAATCATATCCATTTAATTGCACAGAGCATGACCGGTAACTTAAGCGGCACAATCCGGGATATTAAAAAATACACAAGTAAGAAAATCATTGAAACAATTCAGAACACATCAGAAAGTCGAAGCGCCTGGATGCTGAACTTATTTGAATTTCATGCGCGCCAACATTCAAGAAATAAAACATATCAGGTGTGGACGCATGAAAATCATGCAGTTTTCTTATATAGTCCTGAATTTACCAGGGAAAAAATTGAATACTTGCACAAAAATCCTGTAAGAGCAGGGATTGTTGAAAAGCCGGAGGATTATGTGTATTCAAGTGCAAGAAATTATGCAGAACTTGAATACAAAATTGAAATTGCGGATATCGGTTTGCCATGGATCACAATTTGAATGGTAGTCAGAGACTACATTTCAGGGAAGCGAAGTTTCAAACTTCGCTTAGCGTGGGGTATGCGGGGGATCAGTGATATCGATATCGTAAAGCGTGCCATGAATATTATTGATAAATAGTATCCTTCCGCTCAGCGAACACGATACAGCGGAGGATCAATTCTTCTTCAATACGATCTCAAAATTCAGGTCACCCAGCATCTCCCGCATTTTGTTAAATGCCTCCGGTGTATAAAATCCGTTGAAATCACGGCAGAAACCGAATACCGGGGAATCCATATAAATGTCTTTCCTAACCTCATTGAATCCGGGCGATGTGAAGACCATAACAGCTGTGGCAGGAATTTCATACCGGGAAGTATCTCCCTGCTTCAGGCTGAAACTTGTGATTTCCCTGCCTGCATCCACAATGCTGACCATTGCGGAAACCCTGGCTCCGGTTTCATCCGTGATATTGAACCTGACTGAGGCTTTGGCTGGCACGGGACGTTTGAAATTCCGGGGTAAAAAGTATACCGGACTTGCAACAGCTACTTCATAGAGATCAGCTGGTTGCTTCCATGTTGCAAGGAGTTCAGGATCCTTGCATGTGGAAGTCACTCGTACGGCATACCATGCAAATGAAGTATCACTGAGGGTGAATTCACCTGTCCATTGACGCAGTGCCTGGTCCCGCAGATCCCATGCCCTGATTATTTCCCCGTTGCGGATGATCTGGACGGAAACCAGAGTTTCGCCGGGCAAAGGCCCCGACCAAACCCGGAGCGTACTTTTGTGTTGCATGCCATCAGACGGAAATTCAAAACCCGGATCCATTCCGTCGACCTGGTAGAGTATCATCGGCCCGGAACTCGCAACACAGGCCCCTGCACGGATACCATCCGCGATTTTATCCCATGAAAACTCCCCCTTTATTTTTGTATAGGTCCTGAAACGGCCCGCCTTTCCATCGATAACAGAGCCATCAGAGTTGGCCGTACCGGCAACCTTGTAGCCCATATTCAAAAGATTCCACCAAACACGCTCATGCTGAAAGAAGACCGGCTCGCCGTCATTGAATATATCCACTCCGTCATAACCGTGTCCCGTCACATAATCGAATGGCATCTCACTGGCCATGTTTGAGACAAAATTGCCGTTGTTAAACCAGAATCTTACAGGATGGGCAAGCATCACCACTGCATGCTGACGGTGGATCTCCTGGATGATCCTAAAATCCGGACCGGTGAACCAGAACGACTGATCATGGGGACGATCGGTGAGACCAAGAGTGCAACCATGGCCGTAACAATGCAGGTTGCCCGCTTTGCCCCCGTCATCAGGGCCCATATAACACTTGGGACTTTCCATGTTCCAGTTGACGGCCACTTTTTCCGTGGTGGCTTCTCTGGCCATCTTCCGCAATATTTCGAGGTCCGTCCATTTGAAATCGGGTGTCCACCATTGCGCAATCTGGATGTAATTCAAACCGGCGGCCTCAGCCAGCCGTGCTGCATCTGCGAATGTTTGCGGGCGGTCACTTACACCGTGCTGGCCATGTATGTGACTTTCACCGCAGTACCAGGCAAGGCTCTTCAGATCGTATCGTTTTTTCAGGATCAGCTTTTTCTCAATATTCATTCCGGGCAACACCTGTATATCAAATCCTGCAGCATCATAATCAAATCCATGTCGGATCAGAACATAATATTTTCCGGGGGGCACGGTTATACCGGCGCTGCCCCGTTCCCAAACCTGGGCGATCTGAGCTCCGCGGTCAAAGATCTGCATGCGGAAAGCCAGCAGATTCCCGGCCTCATCCGTCACATTTACATGGATACGAGCCTCCCTTTCCTGTATGGCACAAACCGGGTTTACCATTTGCACAAAAAGGAGAAATGTGATCAGCACAGCCGGCATAACAACATAATATGCAGTGACTATAAACTCCGTTGAAAGTGGTGATTTTGTTGTCATGATTTCCCCCCTTTTTTAGTTTCCCCGGGAACAAACTTAGTAAATTAGGCTAAATTGCGTTTCTATAAACATCCGATTTCTGCCTTATTGAAAACTAAAATCAAAACCATGAAAAAACTGCGTTTCATTGCAGGCAATGCCCTTCTTTTTGCCTTTTTAGGTGGATTACAGTTAAACGCCCAGCCTGAAACCATAGCAAGGGTCGAATTCAGAAATGCCCCTGTGCTTTTTAAAAAGGATAACCGGATGTATCAGCAAATAGTTGCAAGCTGCAGGTCAGAAAATGCCGGAAAGATAGTTTTTGAAGTCCAGGGAAAGAAATTATTGGATACTGTGCTTAAAAAGGAAGAGAACCGCTTCCTGTTAACCCTTCCGGCGACAGAAAAACCCCGCAAAATAAGCATTACCGTAAAAACCGGAGTAGAAAAAGTGAACTACCCCTTTACGCTTATACCGCCCAAAAAATGGGAAATTTACTTTGTCCAGCATTCGCACACTGATATCGGATATACCCGTCCGCAGTCTGAAATACTGGCCGAACAGATGCGCTATATAGATTATGCACTTGACTATTGTGACAACACAGATCATCTTCCGGATGCGGCGAAATTTCGATGGACATGTGAATCAGCATGGGTAACGAGGGAATATCTTCGTACCAGACCGGCTTCGCAGGTAGAGCGGTTTGCCAGGAGAATAAAGGAAGGACGCATTGAGGTGACAGCCATGTACGCGAATATGGCTGAAATTGCCGATGAAAATGTCATGGTGGATTTCCTGCAGCCGTTAAAGACGTTCAGTCAGATGAATATACCTGTCCGACTCGCCATGCAGGACGATGTAAACGGAATAGCCTGGTGCATGCCCGATTATTTTAAGAATACCGGCGTCCGGTATCTTATAATGGGGATCAACGAAACAAGGTCAACGCTTCCATTCAGCAAGCCCACCTGTTTCTGGTGGGAATCCCCTTCAGGAGAAAGGTTACTGGCCTTTCGCGGCGATCACTATATGACAGGCAATTTTTTTGGACTTGAAACAAAATCCATTAAACCGGAAAACCTGTTATGGCATCTGGCCGACCTGGAAAAAAAACAATACCCTTTTGACAGGATCGGGATACAGTTCTCGGGTTATTTCACCGATAACGCACCGCCATCCACTGCGGCATGTGAACTGGTAAAAGCCTGGAATGAAAAATATGAGACACCGAAAGTAAAGCTTTCCCTGGCCAGTGAATTCCTTGAATACGTAGAAACTAATTATGGGAGTAAGTTACCGGTTTACCGGAATGCCTGGCTTGACTGGTGGACGGATGGTTATGGATCTACTTCCCGTGAAACAGCGGAAGTTAGGAAAGTGCAGAACCAATCCCAGGTCGACCAGGGGTTATTCGCAATGGTGTCCATGATGGGAGGCCGGCTGAGCGATGATCTTGGGGCTAAAATTGATCATATTGCCGAGAATGAAATATTTTTTGATGAACATACTTGCGGGGCCGATGAGAGTATTAACCGCCCGTTTTCGGAGAATTCAACCAGACAATGGCTGCAGAAAGGGGCATATGCATGGGAGGCCTTAAAAAAGGTTACTTTATTCCATGAAGAGGCCCTTGCTCGCATGCAGGAATTTCTTAAAAAGGCAGACTTTCCCGTGATTTACGTCGTTAATTCAATGGGATGGCCGCGTTCGGGTCATGTACAGCTTTTTGTGGACAATGAAATCCTGCCTGTATCCAGGGAGGTTAAAATAACTGATTTAACTACCGGAAGTGAAATTCAGGCACAGGTGCTGAGCAAGCGTGCTGAAGGAGCATTCTGGATGCTTGAGGTAAGTGATATCCCTGCATTGGGGGTCAAAGCCCTGAAGATTGAAGTATTGGAAACACCCGTGACGGAGAAATCAGCGCAAACCGGTCTCGAAACACTGGAAAACAAATATTACAGGCTGGTTTTTGATAAAGGGACCGGCGCGTTGAGCAGCCTGTTTGACAAAGAATTGAATCTGGATTTGGCTGATCCGGAGAGTGTTTTCAAAACTGGGCAGCTGGTAAGAGAAACGTTGCCTGACAGGGATCATCTTAAGCCGGTGCAATCAACGGTCAGCAATGTAAAAATGGAACGGGGGACAGATGGGCAGGTATGGGAAAGTGTACGAATTGTAGCGGATCTTACCGGATTTGAAAAGGGGACCGATAAAAATCCAAGAGGTATTGAGGTCGAGGTTCGCCTGTATAAGAATGTGAAAAAAATAGAATTCAAATATATGGCCCACAAAGAGATTATTACGGATCCTGAGGCGTTGTACGTTTCATTTCCTTTCACCCTGCCGGGATCCAGGATCGTATTTGAAACAATAGGGGGAACCCTGAGCCAGGGACAGCAGCTTCCGGGATCTGCGTCCGACTGGAATGTCGCACAGAATTTTGTTTCCGTCAGGGGGAATATCGGCCAGATCATCATTGTAAGCAATGAAATACCCTTATGGCAGTTCAGCGATTTCAACACAGGCAAATTTGAACGCAATCCCAAACCCGGAAGACCCTGGCTGTATTCGTGGGTTATGAACAATTATTGGTTTACCAATTTCCGGGCCTTTCAGGAAGGGGGATTCAGCTGGAGCTACCAGGTTACTTCCACAAAGGACACAACAACTTCCGGCGCGGCCAGGTATGCTTGGAACGAGAGAAATATGTTTCCAACCCGCACCTTCCCGGCCGGAAAAAATGAAATGAAATCAACCGTCATGGAAACTTTAAAAATATCGGGATCCCCAAATGCATTGCTGGTTAACACACGGCCGATGCCCGGAAACAACAATTCCGTATTACTGCATTTCAGGGAACTGGACGGGTTACCTGCTGAAATTACCCTGTCATCCCCCAACTCGCAAAGAGCAATTTACAGAATGATTGAAGTCAATGTTATTGGTGTGCCGGTAGGCTCACCTGTATCTTCAGTTAAATTAAAACCCTATGAAGTAAAATTCATTGAAGTAGAACTAACCGGAAACTAAAAATGGAAGTACTTGCAATTGGAGTTGACATTGGAGGAAGCCATATCAGTTGTGCGGCCTCTGATCTTTCAGAAAAGAAATACCTGGGCCGGACGCATTCTGAGAGTGCACTGGATAACCAGGGAACGCCGGATGAAATAATTTCGATCTGGGCACGGACAATCCTGCAAACCATGCAAAAGCTGGACGGAAAAAAGATTACCGGTATTGGATTTGCCATGCCAGGTCCGTTTGATTATGTGAAGGGTATAGGATTGTTTAAAGGAAACAACAGGAAATATGAAAGGCTGAATGGCGTAAACGTATCCCTGGCGCTCCGCAGGGAGATGAAATTACAGGATAACATATCCATAAGGTTCATAAATGATGCCACAGCATTTGCACTGGGTGAGGATTGGCTTGGAAAGGCGGCCGGTACGAAAAGATCCTTGTCTGTGACATTGGGAACCGGATTCGGTTCTGCGTTTTTAACCGATCATTTGCCTCTTGTCACCGGCGATCAGGTTCCTGAAATGGGCTGTTTATGGTATCTGCCGTTCAGGGACGGGAGTGCCGATGATTATTTCTCAACACGCGGATTGCTGAACCGGTACCATGATAAAGCCGGCAAGTCCCTTACGGGAGTAAAGGAACTTACTTTAATGGCAAAAAATGAACCATTGGTACAAGCACTCTTTGATGATTTTGGAACAAGCCTGGGTCTGTTTCTGCAGCCCTGGATTGAAAAGGCGGGGATTGAGATACTTATACTCGGAGGTAATATTTCAAATGCCTTTGGCCTTTTTGGAGAGAGCCTTAAAAATTATTTTACCTCCCACGGCATAAAAACCAGGATTGAGGTTTCCGGGTTAGGGGAAACCTCTTCAATCATAGGCAGCTCCTTACTTGCGGATGATGAATATTATGAAAAGCTTCTGCCGGCAGTGAAAAAAATGTGACTTTCCAAATATGCACCGCTTATAAGTATTGTTATGAAAAGCATTTATATCTGCATAGCCCTGGCATTTGCCATCGTAACCTGTGTTGGAAACCGGAAAACCGGTGAACGGGAACTGGCTGAAAAGATAAGGACCAATCCCTACTTCAAAAGTGTGAAGGAACAGGCAGTTGATATCATGAAAACCGGATTCAATGCAGGTTCCGGATACAGGGAAGTGTGGATCCGCGATTATAATACATTTATTGAACTGGCAGCCCGTGTTCATGATAAAGAGATACTCAGGGAAAATCTTATGGTGTTCTTCCGTATGCAGGGAAAAGATGGTAATATAATTGACGGATTTACACCCATTGAAAAAATAGGCAAGGATGAAATTGATTATTTTTATTCGGAAACGGAACCACGGTATGCCGGGCATAAAAATACGGTGGAAACAGATCAGGAAACATCCCTGGTTCAGGCAGTTTACAAATATGTTAAAGTAACCGGGGACAATACGATACTTGATGAGCTGATTGAAGGAAAAACCATGGGTGACAGAATGGAATTGTCCATGGATTTCCTGATGGACAAAAGGTTCAGCGATCAGTATGGTCTTCTCTGGGGTGCAACCACCGCGGATTGGGGCGATGTGCAACCTGAGCATGGCTGGGGTGTGGACATGGACGAAAATACACATCCGTCAATTGATATTTATGACAATGCCATGTTCCTGATAGCCCTTGATAACTTATTAGAAATGAAGCCGGCCTCCAAAACCAGATGGGGTAGTGTAAGGGACAGTGTTGCACGGAATTGCAGGAGACACCTGTGGGACACAAAGCAACAAAAATTTATTCCCCACATATACCTAAAAGGGTCTCCTTTTCCACCGGAATTTGATGAAAACCAGGTTTATTATTTCGGAGGCACTGCAATAGCGATTGAGGCCGGATTGTTAAGCAGCAGTGAAATCACAGACGCATTGCATCAAATGGTGGAAAGAGTGCGGAAGGCAGGTGCGGCTTCCATCGGACTTACCCTGTACCCTCCCTATCCTGAAGGATTCTTTGCAAATAAGATCATGAATCCCGTTTACAGCTACCAGAATGGCGGAGATTGGACATGGTTTGGCGGAAGGATGATCCAGCAGTTGATTAAGAATGGTTTGGTTACGGATGCGTATGAACAGATTCAGCCGATGGTAAAAAGGGTTATAGATAACCATGGATTTTATGAATGGTATTCCGTGGACAATAAACCCAGGGGATCCGGTACTTTCAGAGGAGAGGCGGGTGTTTTGTACAAAGCAATTGTGATGCTGGAGGATTGGAGTAGGAATAAATAGATATGAACGGGAGAAGGGGGAGAAGGGGAGAGGGGGACATTGGCTGCGTAATTAATAGTAAAATTACTGTTTTTCAAACCGGACAAAACAGCCTTTGAGTTTTTGGTAACTCCAGGCCGTTTTGTCCTTACGCAGCTACTTAATATTTACACAAGAATCT
>Ga0105092_10000197_pt1 | contig 29918 bp, 30 predicted proteins | sample PPLLak2March2015_FD_87021 | JGI IMG/M metagenome (GOLD analysis project Ga0105092, IMG submission 87021) | Freshwater sediment microbial communities from Prairie Pothole Lake near Jamestown, North Dakota, USA - PPLs Lake P7 Core (1) Depth... | ecosystem: Environmental > Aquatic > Freshwater >... | reverse complement strand
CAATATCTTATCAAAGTCTTAAAAGATAGATTTCATTCTCAAATTAATTCTCAAATTAATTCTCAAATTAATTCGAAAAACAGTCATAATTTAATTAGAGGCAAATTAGAAAAAGATTCCAGAGTACTTATCTTTACTCAATATAGGGACACTGCACAACACATAGTTGAATTGTTAATAGAAAACAAGATTAGGTCATCAAAGTTTGTAGGGCAATCAAAGAGACAGGGGGATCCTGGAATGAGACAGGAAGAACAGAATTCCATATTAAAAAAATTTAGAGAAGGTGAGTTTAGTGTTTTAGTGGCTACTTCTATTGCAGAAGAAGGGCTTGATATCCCAGAAGTCGACCTAGTTGTATTTTATGAACCAATACCAAGTGAAATTAGGCATATTCAAAGGAGAGGGAGAACTGGAAGAAAAAATATTGGTTCAGTAATAATTCTTGCGACAAAGGATACGATTGATGAACGTTATCTCGAGGTAAGTAGAAAAAAGATACAAAAAATGAAATCAGTTCTTTCATCTATTAATACACAACTCAAATTAGAACCAGTTCGTAGAGTGAGTGTAAAACAAGATCCTATGACCAAATATGAGATTGAATTTCTTGATTCGTGTTTGGACGGATTTGGAGAAAGAGCAAAACGAAAGTCGCAATCGTCAATTATGAAAAAGATTCCAATCGGCAAGATTCCATATTCTACTATTGATACCAATCTAATAGGACTTGAGAGTCTTGTAAAACGTACTGCAAGGAAAATATATTCCGTAGTATCTATTCATGGAAACAGTGGATTTGATATCGAATTGGTCCATAAAACATTAGAACAAGACGATGCTCTTATAGACGCAGCATTAAAAATGCTCGAGAAATTGGAAAAAGTAAAAATTATTGGCAAAAAGGCAATTCTTTCCGATAATATGGTAAAAATTCAAGGACAAGTCTTTAAGATTGAAATTGAAAAGGTAGTAATGGGTAAAGCAATAGTACTGGTTAACGGTAAATGGCAAGCTTTGCTGCATCACTATGATTATCGTGGTCCAAGAGAGTTGATAAGAAAAGGACGAGAATTCAAAGCTATTGGTGAACTTTATCGGAATAAAGACAAGTTGAACATTCGTGTAAAGCAAATTTTGTAGATTAATTTAAAGTGCAAAATTTTCAGTTCTCAATGGGCATCTGATTATGCAATCAATGAAGCAATTCCGGTTTATGTTGATTGATAAGCCTTGACAGGCCATTCATATAGTTTTTAGCAAAAGTTGTGATCGGTTGTGAGGAATACCATATACATCCTAGTACCTGACAGTCATGACAAGTTCTAGCGATATCCCATTGAGGTGCACTCCAGACTTCTTCAATACTTTGCTCAAGCAAATTATAAGTGTTCTCTGGTTTGTTAAATTTCCAACATGGTACCATTACAGTACCATCTGCGTTAACAAATGTGCTCTTCCATACTCCACACTCATCGAAAGTAGTACGCCCATGCTCTATTATCTGTTCAAAATATTCCGGCGGGATCATAATTTGGGGTGATGATTTTTTTCTACCGTAGTCCAAAATGCTTTCACAGACCTTTGTCATAGTTTTTCTATCCGGTAATAAAGAATATGAGACGTCAGCTCTATCTTCGACAAAGGTTAAAGAAACTGCGTTTGATCCAAGCTCTTTAGCCTTGTCAAAATAACTTTGATCAATGAATTCTTCTGTGTTAAATTTGGTAATCACGCTGTTGAAATAATGGGATATGTTACTTTGATTAAGGAGTCCAATGTTTTCCATGACTCTGTGGTAGGTTTTAGCAGAGACACCACGTACCTTACAATAAGGTTCTTCATGAACTGAATCAATACTGCAGGTAATAAATTGGATGTATTCTTTTAGTTTTTCAAGATCCACAGTATGCAAAAGAGAACAGTTTGTAATCAAAGAAGTAGGCATATTGATACTATGAAGATATCTCACAAGATCAATAAAATCCGGTCGGCTTGTTGGTTCACCACCTTCGATAATTGACCAGACGCAATATTTTGAGACTTTATCAAAGATTCTTTTCCACTGTTCAGTAGTTAGGTCTCTTTCTCTAACAAGTTTTAATTGCCCATCTTTATTGGAATCACCGAAAGGACACATAGGACAATAAAAGTTACAATAATGGGTCAAACTGAAAACAGCCACTAGTGGACGTCGTTTGCCTACGGCCCTATTAACTGACCATTTACCCAGTAACTTTATTGTTCTAATCTTATCTACTTCCAACCAGTCTATCTAGACATTTCATTCGTATTAATCTATTGGGGTCCTCATGTATATGTATGACATGCTCTTTTCAAAAATGAGATTCTAAAAAAATACTTAATCTAGCTTTGCAAATTTTAGATAAACAGATTGATTTTCTAATGAATCTATTTTTGCATGTTGCAGTTTAGCTTCAACAAAGACTGTCTTTTTAAATTTACATCCCCCTAGATCGCAATTTCTTAGATCTGACCACATAAAGTTTGTTCCAGACAAATTTGCATTCATTAATTTGCTATTTTTCAAATTTCCGTAAATAAAAATTGCGTCCGTCAAATCTGCATTCTCAAGGTTTGAATCCATAACTTCAGATTGAGCAAAATTAACCCTTTGTAAATTGCAGCTTGACAAATTAGCCCCATTACACTTGATGACGTTTAGGTATGCATTTGAAAGATTCTTTCCTGAAAAGTCAATTCCACTAAGATCAATTTTCTCAAAGATATTGGCCATTCTCCATTCATTAAATTCCTTAATTTTTGAATCCTGTAAGAGCCTCAACCAGTCTACCTTTTTGCTCATTTTCAAGACATTATTTTTTTTGATATATCAACATTCTCATAATGAAACTTATTATATATGATAACCCTATCAAAAATCAACATATGACGGAAAGTAAAAAAATTAATTCGGCGCCACGAATAATGATTGTGGACGATGAATCTGATATCCTTTCGGTCATAAAAAGAGGATTAGAGTCAAAAAATGATTTCAAGGTCGAAACATTTTCAAAAGGTGATGATGCCATCAATAATTTTCAGAATCATCCTCCAAAATATTATGATCTTGTGATTACGGATATTCGAATGCCTAAAGTAAACGGATTTGAACTGTATAGGCGGATAAAAGAAAATGATCCTACTATGAAGATTGCATTTATTACCGCATTTGAAATTAACAAGGAAGAATTCAGCAAGGTTATTCCATCTGTCAATGTTACTCATTTTATTAGCAAACCAGTCAGTATTTCCAAGTTAAGAGAGAAAATAAAATCCATACTTGAAGACAATAATACAGAAGCCTAACAGAACATCAATCTATCTCTACCTCATAATCATGGTTGCCTCAGTTTATTCTGAACCTACAATAGGCAATGCCTTTCCTGCAGGAAAATTAAATGTGTTTTGTTCCTGTTCTTCTTGAGTAACCTTTTCAAATTCAAGAGTGATCTCTATCGGTCCATTGAATTTGGTACTAATTTCATTGGCTAATTTGGCTATTTCGTTTTTGTCATTAAATTCTCTAGAACCTTGAAGAAAAACTCGACTTTGCCTAAATAATACCTTTCCTCCGTATTTATGTTGCAGAAAATCTAGTAATTGTTGAACTTTTTCTTGCGGAATATCATTATAATAGAAACAGATACCATTTATTAATTCCTTATCAAATGGAGTTCCATATCTAAACCAAAAAACCCCAAAGTGTTCATACTCTCCCTGTAGACATTTAATGTCCCAGTGATTAGCCTTCTCTACGGGGTAATTTGAATTTAATAGGTCATTAACTCCTAAACGCCAATATCTCACACGCATCTGAGGATATACCAAATTATCATTATAATAATGTGACGAAATATTGTATTTTCATGATGTTTTTGATTCTCCCAACTATTGAGTATGTTATATCCAATCCAGCGGATTAACGCAGGGTACTTTCTAACTGAAACAGATAAAAATAATAATATATCTGGCAGCTTAACTGTAGGAAATTGAAATCAAAAGGCACAAAAAAATCACGCAAGAATGTTTTGAGTGGTTCAGTACGTGATTACGAAATTGAATCCAATTCCATATCTTTACTAATTGATGGTATGGCAAATTCTGGCGGGTTTGAATCTAGAAATCTATCGGATGGTATTAATATAATCCGTACAATGACAAAGGATAACAACTGTACCAAATTCCTGTCATTTGTAGGTTCTATTATCTCGACAGGAGCAAGAGGAATTATAAAGGATATGTTAAAACGCAAGATGTTCGATTGCGTGATTACAACCTGTGGTGCATTAGACCATGATATTGCACGAACAAGTACAAAATACTATTCAGGGGACTTTCGGATGGATGATAGGTTGCTTTATAGGAAGAATATTCATAGATTGGGAAATGTACTGGTACCACAGAATAATTACGGACCGGTTATTGAAAAAAAGGTGCAAGATTGTCTAAACGATCTGTATAAACAAGGATCACGAAGTATTTCAACGTTTGAAATAACAAAAAGTATAGGACAGACATTAGATGATACCTCGTTCTTGTACTGGGCATACAAGAATGACATCCCAGTCATAGTGCCTGGGATAGTAGATGGCGCCGTTGGAAGTCAGATTTGGTTCTTTTATCAGAAACACAAGGACTTTAATGTAAATATATTATTGGATGAAACCAGGCTATCTGACTTGGTTTATGAAGCGAACAAAACTGGCGCTTTCCTTATTGGAGGCGGAATTTCAAAACATCATACACTTTGGTGGAATCAATTCCGAGGAGGACTGGACTATGCAGTTTCTATAACAACAGCTTCTGAGTGGGATGGTAGTTTGAGTGGAGCATTAGTTGCAGAAGCAATATCTTGGGGAAAAGTAAAGGGAAGAGCAAAACAAACTACAATACATGGGGAGGCAACTACATTGTTACCGTTCATTTATGCTGCCTTATTGAAATAAGATCTATCAATTCACTATTGACTTTCGATTTCAGTTTGTAGTCGCATTTCTATCTATTATTTTTATAGAATTTATTTTGGCCTTATTTGGATCTTGTGGTTGATCATTCTGAATTGTTGGTAATGCAGCAATTTTATCGACAACATCCATGCCATTTACTACTCTGCCAAATACTGTATATTGATTGTCCAAAAATCTCGAGTCATTCAATACAATGAAGAATTGTGAGCCCGCGCTATCTGGATCTGAGGATCTTGCCATCGAAACGATTCCTCTATTGTGCGGTATGTTACTAAATTCTGCCTCAATTTTATAACCAGGGTCGCCTGTTCCCCATGCGGCCATGTTTGTGCTATTTTTTGTATTTGGATCTCCTCCTTGAATTACAAATCCTTTCACAATTCTATGGAATGTGGTACCATTGTAGAATCCAGATTCTGCAAGTTTCTCAAAATTTGATACATGGATGGGTGCCACATCTGGAAAGAATTCCATTGTTATAGGACCCTGAGCTGTATCTAGTACAGCCAACTTAGATTCATTATTTGATGTCATAGTAGTATTAGTCATGGGGGTGTTTATTGAAAATTTCTCTTCATTTTCAACAATTTCATTATATGGATCCGATGTGGTTTTAGGTACATAGTTATGGTTGACTTCATAAATCAATACTGCGAAAAATAGACCCGGCGTGTTACTCTTAAAGCTGTCAGAAGAATATACCAGTCTCAATGGTTGTTCAGCAGTTGCATTTTGTGGATACTTGATGTCTTTTGAATAAATGGCCATCGCGCCTGGTTGATATTCTGCTGATGGGGCGCCATTTAGTATATACGAGACAGGAGTGAAAGGTATCAATTGTCCAAGTAACGTACTGTTCCAGAAGAAGGGTGTTGGAGTAAACCCGTCTTGTTCAAGGTACTTATTTTCATCAAATCCTCCTATTCTGATAAACCACTGTTTTTTGCTTTCGTCTCCGCCATTACCTAAAACATAAAGCTCACTACTATTAATCCCACTAAATCTTTGTCCTACAATATATACAACAATATAGTCAGATTTTAGATCTTGTGCAATTTTAAGACCGTTATCTGTCTGATCCATAAACATCTTGGCAATAGTTGCAATTCGTGTTTGGTTTATTGTAGCGTTATCAGCCAGACTAGTTCTATTTCCCAATGTTGTAATCCAGTAACCGTAATCCCACCAAGATGTAATTACTGAATTGGAAGATGTATCAGTAGAAATCCAGTTTAATGCATTTATCCAATCATTCGTTTTTACCCTAAATCCTGTACCTCCATTTGCTATGGAAGGGGGAATGTCTGCAGAGCTCAACCAATTTGAATTTTGTGGATACAATACGCCATTGTCTAGGACAGGAATTGAAATTAGAATAACCACTATTACAGCATATACTATTTTTATTGGTCTGTCCATTTGAGAGGTTTTTTCGCCTTCCCCCTTTCTCTTCTTTTTATGCGAGGGTTCTATTGCCTTGTAATTCATTATCGTTCTGGTGATTTCGTAAAGACCCAATCCTGCCAAGAGTATTATTCCAATAGATGAGAATACAAGTAATCGTGCAAAGGTTGCGCTTACGTAAACTCCGGTAATGCCAATTATCAGAGCGAAAATTGACATATCATTTCGGCGTCTGAATGCCATAAGTGCCCCAAATCCTGCAAACATTATCAGAATTGAATAATCAGTAAAGTATTCTACCAATGTTGGAGTGAAATGTTCAGCAACGGATTCTACGAGAGGAATCTGAGAAGATAGAAATGGATTAATTGCGTTTAGATATCTGAATGAGGATACATAGAAACTTCCCGATAGAACAATTCCAATGGCAATGGCGAAAAAAGCTCCAATCAAAATCCAATTGTTTCTTATAAAAGTATTGGATGAGCTTAATTTCCTGACAATTGATGAAGCTATCAAAAATATTGTTCCTCCGATGAGAGCAATGCCCGGGAGTCCAAATACAAAAGATAGACCTGGTCTAGGAGACATTCCAGCAGCTAACACTGCCGCAACCGTAAACACAATGGCGACAATTAAGGGGACTTTGATATCATTTCGTAGGAAGGTTACTGCAAAGAAGAATAATGAAATTGGGATACTAAAGTATTGAATCCCGCCCCATGACGCATTAGCAAGCCCTAGCAATAATCCTCCCGCAATTGCTTTCACAATAGCTATCCTGGGCTTGTGTTTCATTGCAGATATAAGTAGGTAAAGCGCCAAAAGCCCGAGGAACAGACCAAGAGGTTCAGACTTGAACCAACCCAAGTTTCCACGTTGAATAATAGCAGGAGTAAAGGCAATCAGTAATGCGGAAAACAATCCAGCGGTGGTTCCACCAAGTGATCTTACTAATGCAAAGACAACAATAGTTGTTAATGATCCTATTACAACCGGAAAAATAATTGTAAAATCTAAAATAGAACTATTTCCTCCAAATATCTTGTATAGATACGCTGCTGTTACGTGTAAACCAACTTGTGATGTCTTTGGTATGTCTCGACCGTCAGGATACCAAGACATGTTGTCATGCCACTTTAGATATGCTTCAAGCCCATTGTCTACAATATACTTGGTTGCTCTATAATCAAAATATGGATCAAATTCATTGAGATAATAACCGTACTTTATTGGAAAAGAACGCATAATGAAAGCTGTTGAAAATGCAATAGCTAGTACTGCAATAATTAACAAATGACGTACATTAAATTTGTAATTTCCAACATTTAACAAAACTGTGTCGCCGGATAACATAATAATGCATGTTGATTTCACTCATTTTTTAACGTACTGGAAATAATCTGAAGAGTATATTTTCTAAAAAAAACTATGGCAAAATATTTTTCTAAAATTTTTTTTCATTATGTTGCTAACAAAAGAAGGGGGGAATTAAGAGGGAATAGTGACTGCGAAAGTATTACCTCTTTGACTTTGATTTGGTTCCTTTCTTAGCAGACTTCGATTTCTTTTTAGCTGCCATTTGCAATGATATTAGAAAAACAGATCGTATATAAGTTTTAATTTTTGAAAAAAAATTTTGGTTATTCTGACTCTAAAATCTCCGTTTTACATACTGTGACCAGTTCTGAGAATCGTATCGCATCTTTTTTATTACCTACGATTGTACCATAATGCATTGGAATTGCAATTTTTGGGTTAATCAATTCATTTATTGCCTTTGATGCTTCCTCGGCAGTCATAACATAAGTTCCGGAAACAGGTACTAGTGCAATAGTTGGGTTTGTATCTTTCATTTCTGGGATGACATCGGAATCCCCAATGTGGTACAATCGATCATTACCAAACTCTACAATGAATCCGATTTTCTTATCATTCTTTGGATGAAATTCCTTATCAACATTGTATGCCGGAACCGTTTCTATTTTCAAATCTTCCACTTTCACACTATCGCGAGGATCAATGCCAATTGATTCTTTCACATTTAGAGCCTTTAGTTGTGATAGACACTCCTGAGCAGAAACAATAACCGTTTTTTCATTAGTTATATTTTTTAAATCTTCTATTGATAAATGATCAAAATGATTGTGGGTAACAAGTACAATATCGGCGTCAGACACGTGCTCGTGTTTTTTGCTTAATTTGTAAGGATCGATATACACTTTCTTATTTTCATATATGATCTTGAACCCAGCATGTCCGGTCCATGTTATACTAATATTATTGTACTCGAACATGCATAATTAGATATAGATTGCCGATTTAAAGCTACCCTTCAAAATATCGATTAGCTATTATCATTTTATTTTTGGATAGTGTTATTGTTGTTACCTCAGCCATTTTAAGTCGGTTCAATAGTTTACCATCCAGCGTGGCCACACCAAATCTTTTGTTTTTGGTTGCGTAATTAAGAATATCTTTATCCACATTTTTTGATTTGCCAATATGTTTGATCTCAAATTTCAGTTTAGATATACGAATTGCAGTATTTGCGATCATTGATTTCTTGGGGCCTGACTTTTTTTCAATTAAATCTAGTTCATCAAGAACAAATGTAGGTACAATGAATTTTAATTTGCCAATTTCGTTTTCAACCTTGTCCAAGCATTTGATAGGATTCGAAACCAGTGCAATGATAAAACTGGTATCACAAATTATTTCCATTTATAGGTCCTCTAAGAATCAGATATTGAAAAGACTAGCCTTAATTAATTAGTTTCAATTAATTATATGTGCATTCAGCATGACTATTCAAGTACATGAAGTACAGAGTCAGAAAAAAAAATTATGATTCCGATGTAGATTCTTGAATGTAATTTTCAGTATATCAAAAAGTTCATTATTAAGAATCAAGGATTATTCATTGGAGTAATTGAAAACAATAGAAACAGACATCATGGTAGATTCTAATCCTGACAAGATTTGGGGCATTCTTACTAATTTTAAAGAATACGAATTGTGGAATCCATTCATGACAAAAGTAGTAGGAAATGCGATTTTAGGATCTAAAATTGAAGTCAACATTAAGACTATCAGTGGAAAAAAAAGAACCTACTTTCCAATTATAACCAAATGTGAAATAAACAGAGAGCTTAGATGGAAGGGTAAGTCATTTTTACCTGGTATTTTCGACGGGGAACGCATTTTTGTCATTGAAAAATCCAACGACAATAGAGTTTCATTCTTACACAAAGAAGTATTCAAAGGGTTGGGTGTGAAATTAGTTGGGAACAAGTTAGATCAAGATCTCAGGGAAAGTTTTGTTAAGATGAATAAAGCTCTAAAGGCAAGAGCTGAAAATACCTAGATGAAATAATCTTAAAGTCTATTTTTTTTCATGCTATATGGGAATTTCCAATCGTCTACATTCCATAACTAATGTTTGCATGTCATTTTCTAGAACATTTCGAAGTTTATTATTGTAAATAATAGCTGCGGGATGTACCGTAATAAAATAGAGCCTGTTATCTTTTTGAATGAATTTGCCACGATTTCCAAGTACCGAACCGCCACCAAGCAATGATTGATAGGCAGTTCTACCTAATATGCAAATAATCTTGGGAGAAACAATTGAGATTTCTCTTTCAAGATAACTCTTACAAACACGTCTCTCATCTTCCGTTGGAACTCTATTGCTCGGTGGTCTACATTTTACGATATTGGTTATATAAATTCTTGATCTTACTAGTCCTACTTTGGCTAATGCTTCATCAAGGATTTTTCCCGCCATTCCTACAAATGGTTTACCTTTCTCATCTTCGTTCCTTCCAGGGGCTTCTCCAATAAACATGATGTTTGCTTTAGGATTACCGTCGCCAGGAACCGCATTAGTTCTATTTATACACAGGTTACACAATTTGCAATTGATAACCTCTAATTTTATCTGATCGATTGAATCGTTAGAAATACCCATGTCCTTTATGCTATTCCTTAATATTGAAACTTACTTATATTATCGTACTTCGCATCATGAAAAAATTATTATAGACTCTATTCATTATATTATGATACCATTGAGGATAAAAATTGTTTCAGAGTTAATCCGATTCGCAAATACAACACAATTTGATCATACTTGAAAGGAAATATCAACTAATTCAATTTCATTACTCCCTTTGACAAATAGTTTTAACTATTGATCATTATTAACATATCATGTATTTTATAATACGATGAGTTCAAAAGTAGATCAGTTGGAAAATCATCCAGACTTAGCGGGCGAATTGAGAGATTTTCTGAGGAATTTCGGGAGTTATAAAGAGAGAGATGAGGTAATCATGGGGAATAAAAATAAGGACAAATCTACAACGAACATGAAAATGATAGACTCGAACAAAACTCCTCATGAAAAAATCAATATTGAAATAGATCTAAATCAGAGAACAACGGTTTTCAGTAGTGATCCATCTATGTGGATTTGAGTTCATGATAATTACTGTGCAACAGCTCTGAATGATATTGATTTTTTTCCAATAACTAGATTATTTTGGAGTAACCAGACACATTACACGTAAACATGTCTGAGACAATCATCGTAGTTCCCATTTGTCTATCTGATATGATTTAAAAATGATTATCAATTAGAAATTAACTAATTGAGTTCTAAATCGGTTACATTAGAATATCATAGAGGAACAATAGAGATAAAGGGTCTTGATAGTTTACCTTACTCAACAATAGATTCAAGGACAAATTCCTTGTGTTCATTTGGCAAAAACTATAAAAAAATAACTGAATATCTTGAGGAAAAGAACATAAAATATGAGGACCATGTACTGGATTTGTTACCTCTCGGACATCTTCCAAAAATTAAGGTCAAGCTACGCGATTATCAAAAAGGAGCAATAGAACATTGGAGTAAAGAAAAAATGGGATCTATAGTTCTTCCAACAGGAGCTGGAAAAACCATAGTTGGTTTAAAAATTATTGAGATTGTTAATTCTCCAACACTGATCGTCGTCCCTACACTTGATCTTGTCAAACAGTGGACCAAGATTCTCTCACAAAGTTTCAATATTGAAATAGGAAATATCGGTGGAGGTATCGAGAATATTCAAGCAATTACCGTATCGACTTATGATTCAGCGTATATTAAAGCACAATCGATTGGGAACAAGTTCCTCTTAATAGTATTTGATGAGGTTCATCATTTGCCAGCACCATCATATAGACTAATTGCAGAAACATTCGTAGCACCTTACAGATTAGGTTTAACAGCTACTATAGAACGGGAAGATCATTTGGAAGAGGATTTTCCATATTTGATTGGAAAATCCACATTTCGAATTTCAGCAGATGAGCTAGCCAAAAATAATTATCTAGCAAACTATACTATAGAAAGAAAACAAACATACATGTCAAAAGAAGAATATCTGAAATATAAAGAAAATATGACCATATATCACACATGTCTAAAAAAAATTGGGTTAAAGATGAATTCCTATAACTCCTTCAAACGATTAATCATGATCTCATCAAGAAACAATATGGCCAGACGCGCCCTTGTAGCAAGAAACAAAGCAAATGACATAGCCCTCAATAGCAGATCTAAAATGAATGAGATTGCGAAAATATTAAATGAAAATAGAGATATCAAGACAATAATCTTTACACAGCATAACAAACAGGTATATGAAATATCAAATGATTTTCTTATCCCGTTTATTACATACAAGTCTACTAAAGAGGAAAGAGAAGACGTCCTTAGCGGTTTTAAGGACGGTAGATATAAGGCAATTGTTACCTCAAAAGTATTGGATGAAGGAATAGATGTACCTGATGCACAACTGGGGATTTTGGTTAGTGGGACTGGTAGTAGTAGAGAGTTTATACAAAGATTGGGCAGACTATTGAGACCAAAGAATAATGATAAAAAAGCAAGATTAATTGAGATTGTATCCAGTGGTACATCAGAAACATTAACTAGTGAAAGAAGACATAGAAATATGCTGAAATAAATATACATATCTTACTCTTGATTTGTAATTTTTGTTCCGAAATAGAACCTTATATTAGGTTCCAAATGATGTCAACTTTAGCTGGTTATTTTTATCTGAAAAGTCAATAGTAGACTTTACCATTTTAAGAGTACTACTGTCTTTGGAATCTCTTATATAAATCACATATATCAATGCGTAGTTTTTGTTGCTTGTTTTTCTTATCACTCTACCAATTCTTTGTGCTACCTGATTAAAATTTGAGCTATTTGAAATTATTATTGCTATTCTGACGTCAGGTATGTCATACCCAATCTCAAGCGTATGAACAGATAGCAACGGAAAGTACTCTTTCCCCCAATCTTCTAAGATTTTCTTTCTTTGAGTAACGGGTATCTTATTATGAATAGATCTAGAAGCTATTCCACATGATTCTAATGTTTTTTCTAACTTCATTATTGAGTCAATAGTCTCACTAAATATCATTATCGGTTCTGAGGGATGGTTTTTTACTATATTTGCAGCAGACAACATCTTGTTTTGCGCCGAGCTGAGTAATTCTTTTCTTTTTCTAACGTTCTCAAACCACAATTTTGCTAATTTTGCATTATACCCTCCTTTGAATAAGAAGATTGAAATTTTTTTTGGATCAAATGCTCCTAGTTTCCGTGATAAGAAAGATATCTTGTTCGTAGTCTCGATATAGATTTTTTTTTCCGATTCCGTAAAACTCACGGGTATAGAAACAACTTGTGGTTTAGCCAATCTTCCGTCTGATACTGCATCTCTAATCATATATCTCTTAACAGGCGGTAAAGTTCTAATTATTGTGTTATAGCGTGGATCATTCTCATTTATGGTAGCAGTTAATCCTAATATCGCTTTAGTTGGATCTTCCTTTATTGTATCAAATATTTTGCTAAATTCTTTGGCTGTTTCACTCAACAAATGTATTTCATCAAGAATTAGCATGTCGGAATCTCTGATGAGGTCTAAATGATTTATAACGCTTTGATAAGTCCCGATAGTAATTTCCCTTATGTCTTTCTGTTCGCCAAAAAATGTGCCAATGGATTCTCTTGACACGCCGTAGCTAATTAGACGATTCACATTCTGCTCAATAAGAACAATTCTTGGTACAAGAAATAAAATCCTAAATTCTTGGTTTGGTTTGTTATAACTTTCAGATTTAGGAGATAATGCAACGTCATTGTTATCATTTATTTCTGCCAATCTCCGTGCGCATTCAAATGCAATTTCAGTTTTTCCAGTTCCAGTACTGTAGATTATTGAACCCTTAAAATTATTATTTAACCACGCATTGACAGCCATCCGCTGATCATCCTTGAGCTCAAAAGGGAACTTAAGATTTAGGATAGCAGTCAACACTCTAAATTCGGATCTATCTTCTAAATTCTTTACTGCTACATGCCAACTTATTTCTAATTCATTAAATCTTGATTCTACAAAGTCTCTTTAACAGTGTAAAATTTATGAGAACTCACAGGCGCAATTCATTCTTGATAAGATAGTAACTATGAAACAATTGGAGAGCTTGTTATTAGCTATTATCTTCCTTGTGCATTGTAAATCCAATAAATAAAATAAAATAAAATAAAATAAGATATTGCCTGTTTCTAATTTTTGTAGACATTATGCTTTAGGTCGAATTAGTCAAACCTTGATTGCAACACATCATATGATAATTGAAATTAAATACATCCATATAGATATTGGAGTTGTGGTTATTCGCAAACCTGTTCTGTTGATTGATGACACAGAGAATTCCCGGCGTGCTAAAGAAATTTTGGAAAACAATAGTATTGAATTTGTTGAATATCATATAAGAAAATTTGATGAAAATTGCTGTGTGGACCTACCAACCACAAGGGCTCCAGCATTATTTGCACCTGAAGGTATATTTAGGAATCTCGAAGGCATTAGAGAATATCTCACTGTAGAAAAAAAGAGTACGACAAGTGAACTTAGTGAGAGTGCTTACTGGTAACTTGCTTCGAAAATGGGACTCGTAATTGTTTGCACGTTTCATTTGCCCAACTCACATAGCCCGCCCAACACGAACTAAATAATAATAATTCTAGTTTACACAGCAATTCATTTCGCATATACTGTGCTGTAGTTATGCCTCAATACAATTAATGATAGAATTTAGATTGGTATAAATTGAAAAAATGTAATCATAATTCTGAATGCATTAAGCCACCGGACAAACCTACTGTATTTATTCAAGCTGGAACAGGGGGAGAATCGCATTATGACATAAAAGGATATAGAAGTGACGGAGGCGTAGAATTCCAAGCGATAATGATTACGGCTTTGTCAAATTAACTATCAATAGTAATACACTCTCAGGGCAGTTTATTTCTAATGGTGGTAAGATATTAGATAGTTTTAGCATGGTTAAGTAGTTACAAGAGTTCATCCTTATTCCAACTTAAGACAACTTAAGAACCGGTTTGAACCTAATGCCAATTAGTAACGAATTTTTTCAAATTATGCGAGATGAGATCGTGTAACAAGATCCCTGGTTGTTAAAGCTTAAATAAACTTAATATATTGTGATGTAACTCTCTCGACCTACAGTTAAAATGCTGATAATCTTTGATGTAGAAGGCGTTCTTCTCAATGCAGAGTACCTTCCAGTTCTTGCTCAAAAACTTGGTCCACTGAAGGAAAAAGAAATCTGGGATATCACAAAACAGGGAATAAGGGGAGAAATCGATTGGGAAGAGGGACTCAAGTTGCGAGTCAACTCACTAAGAGGAACCTCATTTGAAGATGCCAAATACATTGCTGATAATTTACAAATAATGCCAGGTGCAAGAAAGCTCTGTTATTTGCTTAAGAAAGCGGGATGGAAAATGATTGCAATCTCAGGAGGTTTTACAATAATCACAGATAAACTCAAAGATGAGTTGTATTTGGATAAAATATTTTCAAATGAGTTAATTTTCAAAGATGGGAAGCTCGACGGTGTAAAAATTAATGTTAGTTCAGATAAATCACTCAGAGTAAAAACTATCATCAAAGAATGGGGCATAAAAAAGGAAGACATTGTAGTAGTTGTCGATGGAGCAAATGACTTGAAATTATTTGATATAGCCGGATATACTGTCGGTTTTTGTCCAGTTGACATCGTTAAACAAAGGGCGGATGCAACGATTGAAATCAGAGACCTTTCAATCCTGTTAAGTCTATTGGAAAAGAAATTTGGTAAGACGATAGAAACACAGTTATGAAATCATTTGTCTTAGTTTGATTGTTCAATATGGGCAAATTTTCTAACACACAAATCATTCCTATTCTGATCCATGATGACATAGGCATGGGGGATGATATTGCTGGTCTTATCATAAAGTCAATTAGCGAAAAAAATGAGTCCTTAAGAGAGAACGATGTAGTTGTTATAACACACAAAATCATATCTAAGGCAGAAGGTAAGATTACTGATTTATCAAGAATAGTTCCTTCTGAAGAATCTAATAAAATATCTTCAGATACGGGTAAGGACCCTAGATTGATAGAACTTATCATTTCACAATCCAATGAAATTATCAAAATTGAGCGGGATATTATTATCACTGAAACCAAACATGGATTTGTTTGCGCCAACGCGGGGATTGATGCTAGTAATGTAGGAAATTTATCCAACCATGTTGTATTATTACCTGATAATCCAGATGAATCAGCCAGAAAGATTAGAGATGATATCAAATCTAGGACCAACATAAATGTAAGCGTAATTATTTCCGATACCTTTGGTAGACCATTCAGGAAGGGTCAAGTAAATATAGCAATCGGGATAGCAGGCATGGATCCAATCAAGAGTTATATTGGGAAGACTGACATGTATGGGAATATTCTAAGGGTTACCGAAATAGCAATCGCTGACGAAATAGCCTCAGCTGCTGAACTTGTCATGGGAAAATCCTCTCGTATACCTGTAGCAATAGTGCGTAACTGCGATTACACGTCTGGCGATGGCGATTCTTCAATATCGAAGATTACTAGATCAAAAAAAGACGATTTATTCAGGTAACCTGAAAATTCAAATTCTTGAAAGCTAGATAAATTTATTCGAGTTTACATGCAAAATATATCTACAATGATTCTATAAACATTTAATATAAACAGGACCTTGATTAATAGTGTTAGGAATGAATATGACGGCTGAAAATGGAGCTAGAGAATCATTTGCTAAGGTTATCGATGTTAGAGGGCTATATTGTCCAGAGCCAGTTTTTAGGACTAAAATTGAAATAGAAAAATTAGGCATTGGTGACAAACTCAAGATTATCGCTGACGACCCTGAATCAGAGGAAGATATTACAAGATGGGCAGATAAAACTGGTCATAATTTGTTATCGATAGAAAAAAAAGATAATGAATTAGAATTTGTAATAAAGAAAACAAAGTGAACTAAATGACCTCTATAATTGGACCCGAAATATTACAGCGTATAGGTAATACTCCACTGTACGAACTTTCTTCATATTCAAATGAAAATATTAAATTTTATGCAAAGTTGGAATGGTACAATCCATTTGGTTCAGTGAAGGATCGAGCAGCATATTGGATGGTTAAGGATGCTGAAAAGAAAGGTTTACTTGTAAAGAACAAGAGCATAATTATCGAACCTACTTCTGGAAATACTGGAATCGCATTAACTGGTATTGCTTCTTCAATGGGCTACAAGGTTGAAATCGTTATTCCGGAGAAAGTTAGTGAGGAAACCAAAAAGATTCTAAGGAACCTTGGAGCATCACTTCATGAAACTTCAGACGATCTGTGCCCACGTGTTGGAGCAGGGACCGATCAAAGTATTGCTCTTGCTACAGCCATTGCAAAACCAAGATCTGATATTTATTACATGCCAAATCAATATGAAAATGAATCTAATTTTCTTGCCCATTATGAAAGTACTGGTCCTGAAATTTGGGAACAAACAAATGGAAAAGTAACGCATTTCTTTACGGGCTGTGGAACGGGAGGCACGATTACAGGAACAGGGACTTTTCTCAAGGAGAAGAACAAGAATATGAAGGTTATTGCTATCCAAGCCCAACAGAACCATTTACTTCAGGGTTTGAGGAACTTTGAAGAATCATCGATGCCAAACCTCTTCAAACGTAGAGAGACTATAGTGGACCAGTGGATGACAGCGACAAATCAAGAATCATTTGACGCGGTTAAGGACCTTCTCAAAAAGGAGGGTTTGTTCGTAGGACCATCTTCAGGTTCTGTAATGTCCTCAATGTTAAAGTTTTCAAAGGAAATAGATAAAGGAGTTATTGTAGGTATTTTTGCCGATGACGGTAGAAAATTCAAAAGTCTCTACAAAGAACAAAATGTTCTTGAAGAAAGTGATTATGTTTCTGCATTGGAGAAATTACCAGAGCTATACATTAAGCCCTAGTTTATTTGTGAAATTTTTTCTCACTTAACCATTTTTCTACATCTAGTGCAGCCATGCATCCAAATCCTGCAGCAGTGACAGCTTGTCTGTAACGATAATCATGAACATCTCCAGCGGCAAAAACTCCTTCTACGCTAGTTCTTGTATTTTCTTTGAGAACAACATAACCCTTATCATCCAACTCTAACTGGTCTTTGAAAATCGAAGTATTTGGTTCATGACCAATTGCTACAAAAAGCCCTCCTACCATTAAATTTTGGCTCTTACCTGTTGTTAAATCCTTTATATCAATACTTTCTATCTTCTTATGGCCACTGATTTTTGTCACGACGTGGTTCCATATGAATTGGATTTTTGAGTTTTCAAATGCCTTTTCTTGTAGTATTTTACTGGCCCGCAGAAACTCTCTTCTGTGAATGATCTTAACTGATTTACCAAACTTAGTAAGGAAAGTTGCCTCCTCAATTGCAGTATCACCTCCTCCAATTACTGCGATTTCCTCGCCTTTGAAGAATGGTCCATCACAAGTAGCACAATATGAAACACCTCTTCCACCAAACTCTTGTTCCCCATCAATATCCAATTTTCTCGGGGATGCTCCTGTACAGAGTAATATTGCTCTGCCTTCGTAGCTTTCAGAATGCGTTGATGTGAGGAATGGGGGGTTTTTGAAATCTACCTTTAGTACTTCATCATCAACTATTGTAGTTCCAAATCGTTCGGCTTGTTGTCTCATGTTCATCATAAGCTCTGGTCCAAAAATTCCATTGGGAAAACCTGGATAGTTTTCAACTTCACTTGTAGTCATGAGCTGGCCACCTGGAAGTGAACCGGTAATTATTAGGGTTTTGAGCTTTGCACGTGAGGTGTAAATTCCTGCAGTAAATCCTGCTGGTCCTGAACCAATAATTATCACATCATAAAGGTTCTTTACTTCTTTTGTGCCATGGGAATCATAATTTGCATTTTTTGACATGTATGATTAAGTGGATGAAGAATTAACCATTTAATAATTTGTTCGGAATTAAGCAGTGCAAAAATAATCACTTACGTTTTGAAAATAAAGACAAGATTGCTAAAAATAATAATTCGAATATCCTAATACTAAGATAAATTATTCGCCAGCTTCAGCCAATATTCGGAGATGTTCTTTACACAGAACTGGATTTATTACTTGTGTATAGATTAATTCTTCTTGCCAATGTGAATTGAATAATCTGCAGGGATATTGTGAACAGAAAGGGTTACCATTGGTAAGAAAAAAAAAGATTGCTTGAATAGCATAACCTGTCGCCACATGTATTAGCCGAGGGTCGTCATAGCTAACAAAATTATCAGCAAATTCCTTCTCTATTTCTTTACTACTAATAGAGAGTAAATCTTTCAGCATTTGCTTGAAATAATATCCTTTTGGTTTCGCGGGACCTTCAATAATACTGGAAATGGATATAATGCTTGGAGATCCACAAATTATTGGTCTGGCATGATATCTCTTGTCATTTTCGTCATAGGTACACACTAAGTTATCTTCAAAAATAAGATGCAAATGTTCTAATTGCATTTCATTCTTATCCATGATTCTAGAGTAGATTCTTTGAAGATAGAAACCATCAATAATCATCATTTTTTGACAAGTATCATCTGATGAATTTTGCAATTCCCCCAGACTAGTATTAGCATTAACTTCATGCGATAATTGAATCATCATGTTGTCTTCAATATCCTCTTCAATCATATTCTTCCTGAAATAATTGGTGAACGACCTAACATCGACGTCAATAAATGGAATGAATTCATGCAAATAAGTTGAAACTTTTTTTGCAAGAAAAGAAGTCGATAACAAAGACGAGTAGAGATGTACATATGATAATTTCATATGTATATCATTAGTTCTACTTCTGCCCTTACTAAATTTTTATGTCCGGATTTGGAATTTTCTTTAATTTACTGATAGCAACTTGTGCTGCTTTCCTACCTGATAACAACATCGATCCAAACGTAGGACCCATTCTGGGCAACCCATGTGTCTCTGTTGCTGACATTCCAGCCGCAATTAATCCAGGATAAACTTCGCCCGTGTATTCTACCACCGCATCTTCTCCCGTAACCGACATTGGTTCCATTCCCTTCCACTTCACATATCCTCTATCCATCATTCTTTTTACCGCCACAGAGTCATGACCTGATGCATCGATTACTATTTTTGATTCAAGAGCGACGGGATCGACGCATGTTATGTTTCGTGGTAATGCAGAAACAGGCATCCAATTTACAACAACTCCACTTACTTTTTCATTTTTCAGAACTAGATCATCAAATTTGGTTAGCTGGAGGAATCTTACTCCCGAATCACATGCAGATGCAATTAGCTTTGAGCATGCATGAGGTCCCCACGTGGCATACAATGAATCTGAAATTTTTCTATACGGTACTCCAAGTTCATCCCAAATCTTATTTGCTGGATACCTAACTGTTACAGGATTCATCATATATCCTCCTACCCAATATCCTCCACCAATATAGTTATTCTGCTCAATTATGAGGGTTTTAACACCATTTTTACATAATTCTCTTCCAGCCATCAATCCTGCTGGTCCAGCACCAATGATAATTACATCACAATCGCTATATTCAATCAAAGTTTCATTGAACATTTGTGCAATAGTTCGCGTTATCTCTTTTTCACTTGTCTCCGTGAAAATTTTTTCCATAATTGAATTATCGCTCTCTTGTATTAATATTATATGTATTGTTAGTTTTGAATCTTGCCCATAAATTCAAATTTTAATTAAAAGCGTATTGTGAATACATCAAATGTCAGACCCTACTGCCCGACGACTTCTTTGGTATCTATTCGCGGGTTCAAAGGGCGGAGAAAATAGAGTCAAGATAATAAACTTACTACAAGATACTCCGCTCAACATAAATCGTATGGCAGAAACTTTAAATCTTGATTATAAGGCTGTTCAGCATCACGTTAATGTGTTGGAAAAAAATAATTTGGTTTCCCATATTGGCGAAAAATATGGTATAATGTATTTTGTTTCAAATTATCTCGAATCTAATATGGATACGTTCAGGGAAATTCTAACGAAAATAAACAAGTCAAAAACAAATTAGGATTTGAAAACACTTTCATACATCAATTTCGAAATGTAAACATGTAAAATCTTTTTGATCCTATATTGTTCTAGATAAGGGACCACTTCTTACTTTTTCAATAATACTTTCTAGCAAACTAGTCAATTCTGACTTGTGTGAATCGAGATACTCTTGACCCTTATCTTTCAGTCTAGCCTGATATAGTCTCAAATCACGATGCTGATCAAAAAATTGTTCAATCATTGCATTTCCATGTTTGGTTGGGTTTGTCAATTGCTCAAATGAGTCAGTTGTCTGATTTAGGTCCCCATTCTTGACAGACTCTAATGATTTATCTAATATTTCTATAATATCCTTTATCTCCTGAATAGGTGCTGAGTATTCCTTGGACTTTAGAAATCCAGATCTTTTTACTTCTCCAAGCTTGTCTGAGATGTCTCTTGAAAGTTCGTAAGACACTTCCTTCCCAAGATATGATTTCTTTTCTTTTATTATCACCAATCCCTTCATACTTAACCTCATAATAGCATCTTCAACATCTTGTTTATCCATACCCGTTGCCCAAACAATTTTTCCCGCATAATCATATCCCTGTCGCAGTGATTCGAGCACGACTACTTCAATTATCCTCATGAATCCTTCTTCTACACGGGCATTTTCAAAATCTCTGTCCCGGACAGCTTTTTTTGCATGGGAAATATCTATTTCAATAGCCCTTTTCAAAGCTTCCATTCCATCGTCCACCTTGCCATCTAGGGTGAGATAACAAGCATAGTTGTACCAAACCAGTCCATCACTTGGATTTGCATCCAAGGCTTTGGTACAGCATTCTATAGCTTTGGTATAGTTATTCATTTTATAATACGCAAGTCCCTTTAAATTCCAAGCTTCATAATTATCAGGATCTATGTTCAATGCCATGTCGTAAGATGAAATAGCAAAGGAATAATCTTGTAAATGAAAGTGGGCGTATCCCTTCTTAATCCAGGCTTCAACATACTGTGGGTCTAATCTTAGAGCTAATTCAAAACTACGAATCGCATCACTCAACTTGTCGTTCGACATATGGTTTACACCTTTTTTATATAGATCACGTACTTGGAAGTCGAGATGATCTGTGCTTTTAGTTACTTCTGAATTATTAGAATTATTATTCTTGTCTTTATCTCTAAAGAATCTGCTCATCACTAATGATTACTCGTGTCAAGATAAATAGATTTGGACAATTAAAATTTTGTGGATTTAAAAACAAATCCATACTAATAGAATATCTACAAAAACCATATTCAGCAATTCCAGGTGATTAGACCTTGCCAAAGGCTTTAATATTATCAATCCAAATATTTGATATAATCTATTCTGTACTGGAATTAAAAAAATCGTAAAGTTGAAGAATTTTGCAGCTTTGAGGGCCTCATAATCTATTTTTATCTCGCATGAATGATTAATCAAAGAAGATTTGGATGAATTATTGTTACTGCATTTACGAACATGATAGATACCTATGTAATAGCCAAGTTTTGTAATTTCTGAGGACTGGTAAGATGCTAAAATAGTGAGATGCCATGTTACTTTTATTAGTAAAGAGCATTTTACTTACAATTTCTGTTATAAAGTAACAACAATACTCATCGCTTTTAATGTGTTTATAACAAATATTTTTCGTTAATATTTTCGCAATATTTCAAAATTAGACGACAAAATCTACAAGAGAGATTACAGGGAACTAATACAATACCCAGTAATAGTGAATACGATTCATTCGCCAAAAATAATGATGTATGCCTTGACAATTGAGTAGTACAAGACTAATTTGCCTTCGCACGCTTTAGTTTTCTCGCTCAAAATGAGATGAAAAACAGTTGAATTCACATATTATAATATTATCATAATTATGAAATATTATGATTAATTGTATTAATGGTGATATAAAAATAGAATCATTAGAATTTCATATTGTATTGTTATATTTTTTATACTTCTCTAAAATATTGGTCAATAATGTTTAGGAAGAACCTCACTATCTTTATGTTAGTTGGAATTTTGACAACACTCACTGTCACATCAACTTACCTCATGAATGCTTCCGCTTACAAACCTGGCGATTCTGCTGCAAAATATAATTGCTTTGCAACTGATGCCAATGGAAATTACAATTTAACTGCAGAGGGAGATCTAATCCCTTGTGAATTTGATACCGGTGATCATGCATGGATGCTAACGTCCTCAGCACTCGTACTTGTCATGACACCTGCGGGTTTAGCTATGTTTTATGCCGGACTGTCGAGACAAAAAAATTCTGTAAATACATTGCACATGGTGTTTATTACTACAGGATTGGTTGCTGTGCAATTTGCCTTGTGGGGCTATAGTTTAGCTTTTGGTCCTGATGCGGGCGGCTATGGATTTATTGGAACTCTAGACTGGGCTGGTTTGAATGACGTTGTCCATGATGCTCCTTCACTTGTCTATGCAACTACAATTCCACACGGCACATTCATGGTATTCCAGATGATGTTCGCTATCATTACTCCTGCCTTAATTGTGGCTTCTGTTGCCGAGAGAATGAAATTTAGTGCATTCATTATATTTGTAATACTGTGGGCAACATTCGTTTATGATTTTGCTGCACACTGGACATGGTCAATTTCAGGAGCAGACAACTATGGAGTGAATCCAGGATATTCAGGTTTTGGATGGACTGGGGCTGTGGGGTCTCTTGACTTTGCAGGTGGAACAGTCATTCATATCACTTCAGGATGGGCTGGACTTGCGGTAGCATTAATGTTAGGAAGGAGAATTGGATATGGCAAAGTTCCTATGGAGCCACACAACATTTCACTAGTGGTTTTGGGAGCTGCGTTACTGTGGTTTGGTTGGTTCGGATTCAACGCTGGTTCCGCTGGTGCTGCAGCTACCAATGCTTCAAGCGCCTTCGTTGCAACACAGATTGCTACCGGCATGGCCGTAGTTACTTGGTCATTGCTCTCTTGGGCACATACGGGTAGAGCTTCAACCGTTGGAGCGGCATCAGGTGCTGTAGCTGGACTTGTAGCAATCACGCCGGCTGCAGGATTTGTCTCGCCAATGTCTTCAATTGTTATTGGAATAATTGCATCAGTTGCATGTTACGCAGCAGTAATGTTCAAGAACAGTAGAAAGTGGGATGATGCATTGGATACCTGGGGCGTTCACGGAATTGGTGGGCTTGCAGGAGCTTTATGCACCGGATTGTTCGCCGAAAAGAGATTTACATCTTGGGGAGACGACGGATTGGTTTTTGGCAATCCAGCTCAGTTACTGGAAAATGCTATAGGCGCATTTGCAGCTATCGCATGGGCATTGGGTATTACCGCATTAATCATCAAGGTAATGGACAAAGTCTGGCCTGGTGGCATAAGAGTTACTCCAAAAGAAGAAGAAATAGGACTTGACTTGACCCAACACGGAGAACGAGCCTACGTAAGCGAATAAGAACCTCTTTTTTCTTTTTTTTACTTTTTATTTCTTTATAGTTAAGACGTTAATCTCTTGATTGTAGGCTTATATATTTTCAAATATTAAGAGTAACATGGTTGATAAATTTACAATAGTCAGATTAAGCGCAGGAAATGAAAAATTTGAAATTTTGGTGAAACCGGATCCTGCTCTTGAATATAAACTTGGTAAAAAGATGGATATTTCAAATATTATGATCTCCGATGAAATATACTCAGATGCTAATAAAGGCACGAGAAGCTCAACTGAGAAGCTAATGAAGCAATTTAAGACAACGGATCAGTTAGAAATAGCAAAACAGATTATGGCCAAAGGCGATTTGAACATGAATACAGATCAGCGCAGAAAGATGATTGAAGAAAAGAAAAGACAGATTGTTGAGTATATAAACAAGAATTTTGTTGATCCAAAGACTCACATGCCACATCCGGTCTCAAGGATTAACGCTGTCCTTGATGAAGCCCGATTGGCCATTGATCCCTTTAAGCGACTAGATGACCAAATCAAGAATATCATCGAACCATTGAGAAAAGTATTACCTCTAAAGTCGGAAATATTGGAATTGAATGTAACTGTGCCGGCTCAATTTTCGGGCCAATCATTCAGTGTATTCAAGAGTATTGGTGAAATAAAATCAGAACAATGGCTTTCGGATGGATCACTACAAGTGGAGCTTAACCTCAACGCCGGAATGAAGAGCTCATTTCTAGATCGGATTGGTACTGCGACTAAGGGCTCAGCTCAGGTCACAGAAAAATAAGAATGACCTATGTTATTGCCCACACTTAAAATATAAGTCTGTTCTAACTTCCCAAAAAGGGAGAATTATGAATAAAAGATTTTTGAATTCCTATTTAGGAGGATTACTCTATGCAGGAAGTTAAAAGAAAATACGTTATTCCTGGTGATATTGTGGCTGAAGGTAATTTGAGACCGTTAGTTAATGTATTTAAGATTGGAAATTCAATTGTGGCAACTCGAATTGGAATTACAGAATCATCCAAGGATGGTGCCAAAGTAATTCCATTATCCGGGATTTATTTCCCTCGGGCAAATGATATTGTCATAGGTAAAATACTGGACCATTCATCTCTCTCTTGGTCGGTGGATATCAATTCATGCTTTGCTGCCCATTTACCTGCTCAAGACATATTTGGAAGAGACTTTTCACCAGCGCACGATGACATGGGACGTCAATTATCATCTGGAGATGTTATTGTCGCTAGAATTGCGATTTTTGATAGGACAAGGGATCCAATCCTTACCATTCAAGATAAAGACTTGGGAAAAATACCTACAGGTGAATTGATAAAAATATCACCAACCCGCGTTCCAAGACTTATAGGAAAAAGAGGATCCATGATCCAAACAATCGAAAAGGCAACTTCTACAAGGATAACCATAGGCCAAAATGGAATTATTGTAGTATCAGGAAATGACAAGGAAGGAATTACTCTAGCCATCAATGCAATTCACATAGTAGAAGTAGAAGCACATACTTCAAACCTTACGCAGAGGATTAAGCAGTTATTGAATGTTCACGACTCTGAGATTGAGGGTGATGATACTCAGAATAACGAGGTAAATGATGCGGCAATAAATGGTGATAGAGTTAATTCGAACAACAATGATAAAGAAATGGGAGTGATTAATTCAAATGGTACAAAGTAGAAGCCTTATAGACGAAAGCGGAAGGAGAAGCGATGGTAGGATCATTGATGAATTAAGAGAAGTAAAAATCAATGTTGGCATTATAAAGAATGCGGACGGTTCTGCTCTAATTGAGTTCGGTAAAAATAAAATTATTGCGGCCGTCTATGGTCCGAGAGAAGTTCATCCAAAACATATGGCATTATCTGACCGCTGCGTTGTAAGATGCAGATACCACATGTCTCCGTTTTCAACAGATACTCGCAAGAGTCCTGCGCCCTCTAGGAGGGAGACAGAAATATCTAAAGTTATTCGAGAAGCTCTCGAACCTGCTCTGATACTTGAGGATTATCCTCGTGCTGCAATTGATATTTTCATTGAAGTCTTGCAAGCAGACGGTGGTTCACGGTGTGCAGGCATTTCTGCTGCTTCTGTTGCTCTCGCAGACGCAGGAATAAATATGCGTGATATGGTTTCAGCATGTGCTGCAGGAAAGGTAGATGATAAAATAGTGATTGATATTAATGATACTGAAGACAAAGAAGGGGGAGCTGACATGCCAGTAGCATATATGCCAAATCTTAAGAAAATAACACTTCTGCAGCTTGATGGAGAATTGAATCCAGCTGAATTTAATACTTGTTTGGATGAAGCAATACGTGGTTGCTTGAAAGTATATGAAATACAGCGTTCCTCTTTAATAGAAAAGTACTTTGGCAAAGAAAAGGGATTGAAAGAAGAATGAGTCTGTCAAAAAAATCTACAGTAATTGTGGAAAACCTTCGCAAAAAACAGATGCGAGAATCAATTTCAGCAGGGAAAAGACTAGACGAAAGAGGTTTAGATGAAATAAGGCCGATTGAAATTGAATTAGACGTTATCAAAAAGGCAAACGGATCGGCTTGGGTGAAGTTAGGTAACACAGAAGTTGTAGCAGGAATAAAGGTGGAAACCGGTGAACCTTTTGAAGGATTGGAAAATAGTGGAGCTTTGATAATTACTGCTGAAGTACTCCCAATTGCATCACCACATGTAGAACCAGGTCCGCCTGATGAAGAAACAATTGAACTTGCTAGAGTGGTTGATAGAGGAGTGAGAGAATCTGAAATGTTAGATCTAAGCAAGTTAGTTTTGGTTCCCGGAAAAATTGTGTATACCATTTTTGTTGATTGCAGTATCATCAACGTAGATGGTAACCTTTTCGATGCGGCATCTTATGCTGTTGTATCAGCACTAGCGAGCTGTAAACTACCTGTTTTTGAAATCAAGGATGACAAAGTAGTAGAAACAGGGAGAACTCAAGAACCTCCTATAACTACTATACCTGTATCTATTACTACGGTTAAAATCGGAGATTACCTGCTCTCAGATCCAAATACTGAAGAAGAAGCTTGTATGGATGCTAGACTTACAATTACCACAAATTCAAAAGGTTCAATTGTTGCAATGCAAAAGGGACTTAAAGGGAACTTTTCAGTAGACGAAGTTAAGAGTATTGCCGATAAAGCAAGAATCAAAGGAGAAGAAATTAGAGGTAAACTAAAGGGATTGATCAACGTTGGTTAGTAGGAGTAAGCACAAAATAACTCGCCTTAAAGGGTTAGGTGTAAAATACGGAGCTACTGTTAGAAAGCGATACGGAATGATTTACCGGCTTTTGAAAAAAAAGAGAAGATGTCCCAAATGCGGTTCAATAAAATTTGATAGGCAAGCACTAGGAATTTGGTACTGTTCAAAATGCAATTACAAAGTAGCTGCCGGTACATATGATGTAAACTTTGAAAGAACAAAGAGTAAATATTAGAATCAGAATCACCCTAGACAACCTCTCTCCCGAAATTTCTTCTAATGTTGGAAATACTATCATCAGTGCACTAAAACCTGAAACTAGATTTCTAACCGGCGATGAAAAAATAAGAATTACCTCAAAGAATGGTGTAATTTCTCTTAATATTAGTGCAAATGATTTTCAATCAATACGTGCAATTGTTAATACCTACATCAGATTGTTGAGTTTATCGTATATGTCTCTAAATTTGTAAAACGCTATAGATTTATGATGGTAAAGTTAAGTAATAAGAAATGAGCGAACAAGAAATTCCACCATGGTTAAGAGAACAGCTAGCTAGACTACAACAACTACAGCAAAATTTGCAAGCTATTATGATACAAAAACAACAACTAGAAGCAGAATCTGTAGAGATTGAAAAGGCCACCGAGGAACTTAAGAAATCAGAGCAGGATGAAGCAGTCTACAAGAGTGTTGGTCCTCTATTGATTAAAACCAAAAAGGATGATACGCTAAAGGAGTTGGATGAAAAGAAAGATCTTGCTAACACTAGGTTGGTAGTTCTGGGTAAACAGGAGACAAGAGTAAAAGAAAATTTAAAGGAAGTTGAGAACAAGATAAATGAGATGATTCGCATGGGGCAAGGGCAAGGACAAGCAGGAAATTTGGGTACAAAGCCAAGCGCCTAATTATTACTTTTTGATCCTGGATAATTGTTTAATTTAAATTGAAGTAATGATTTCTAACTTAGGGAACACAAATCAAGGTTTGAAGTTGTGATATCACTCATAATACTCTACAGAATATCTTTCGCAGGATATTTTTTACCTCATAATCCATATGACAATACAGTAATAGTCGTTTACCTTAGTTGGTAAATAAATTAGTATGTAACGCTAAATTCAAATTCATTCCTGTTCCTTTGGCGGAATCGGAATTTCCCTCGTTGTTTTTCTCATTTCAATAAATGTTTCTGTCTTCTGTACTCCTTCTATACGACCGACTCGTTCTGATATCAGCTGATGCATCTCATCCAATGAGTGAGAATTCATCGTTACTAATATATCAAATCTACCAGTAACTTCAGAAACTTCCGTAACGCCTGGAATCCTGAATAATTCACTCAAGACATTATCTCTCAATTTTGAATCCATATTTATCCCAGTTAGCGCCTTAACGTTAAATCCAAGCGCCTCATCATTCATCAAGATCGTAAATTTTCTAATAACACCCCTCTTTACTAGTCTCTTTATTCTGCTGTAAACTACCGATGCATTGATTTTGATTTTTCTTGAAAGTCTGGGAACTGAAATAGATGCATCATTTGAGAGTTCCTCCAAGATTTTAAGATCTAAATCGTCTATTTTATACATAGAAATCACTAATTATATCGTAAATTTTGAGGTTAATAAATGTATTAATTTCAATTATATTTAATTTTTTTATCAATAATGCATGATTAAATCATTTTTTTCGACTTGAACATTTCGGCCAACAGTATAGCACCTTTTGCGGAGCCCATTTTTTCATTGTGTGTAAGGAGCACATATTTTACACCGTTCTCAAATACGGTATCCTTTCGTAATCTTCCAACAACTGTTGTCATTCCATCATTTACCTCCCTGTCAATTCTCGGTTGAGGTCTAGTGGGATCATCATGAACAATGATATAATCAGCTGGTGCAGAGGGCAAATCCTTTATTGATACTGATTTGGAAAAATTGAGCATTGAATCCCTTACCTGTTCCGGTAATGCAGTTTTCTTGAGTTGAGCAAATACTGTTTCAGTGTGTCCATCCATAACAGGTACCCTTGTACAAGTACAGCTTACTTTTATGGACGCATTTATGATCGAATTACCGTTAAATTTTCCCAATATCTTTTTTGTTTCAACCTGAACTTTTTCTTCTTCTTTCGGTATATACGGAATTACGTTATCCATTATGTCTAACGCTATCACTCCTGGAGATCGACCTGCCCCAGACAGAGCCTGCATAGAAGTCATAAAAACGCTTTCCAGACCCATTTCGTCCATTAATGGCTTGAGAGTT
>Ga0105092_10000196_pt1 | contig 29928 bp, 18 predicted proteins | sample PPLLak2March2015_FD_87021 | JGI IMG/M metagenome (GOLD analysis project Ga0105092, IMG submission 87021) | Freshwater sediment microbial communities from Prairie Pothole Lake near Jamestown, North Dakota, USA - PPLs Lake P7 Core (1) Depth... | ecosystem: Environmental > Aquatic > Freshwater >... | reverse complement strand
GACGAGACTTTGGGTGCGATGACTGTTCAATCTACAATGCCCGCAGCATTTGATGATAACGATATCACACTGCTGCAGGGGATAGCAGACAGTCTGGCAACTGCAATTCAAAATGCACGCTTATTCCACCAGGTTAACACAAACCTGGAAGAAATCCAAACTTTGCACCGCCAATACTTAAGTGGAGTATGGAATCCAAAGGCGAGTGAAAAGATACAAACGTATGAGTACCTGGGGAAATTTGGACCTCTGGAGGGTGAGAAAATTTATCAAATCCAGACACCGATAAAACTGAGAGACCAGATTATCGGACGGATAACTCTGGACTGTGATCATGAATTATCAGAATACGAACATAACCTGATTGAAGAAATTGGGAATGAGGCGGCTGTAGCACTTGAGAATGCCAGACTGCTTGAAGAAATTCGCCAGCGCAGCCAGGAAGAGCACATGATAAACGACCTGACCGCACAGCTCACACGCTCCCTCAGCTATGACATTCTACTAAAAACGACAGTACAGGAACTTGGGCGGCTGCCGAACGTCTCTCAGGTTTCGATCCGAATGGATGTACCCAAACAGGTAGAACCATGATACCGGATAAACAGCACGAGGAAATCAGCAGTAACAAAATCTTTGGGGAACTGAGTATCCGTTCGCGGCTAATCGCCGTACTTATTCTGATCGTGATCATCCCCCTTATCATAACGAATTTAGTTGGAGCCGTATTAAGCATCGACAAGATCCAGGAACAGGTATTGAGCCAGCTCAGTACAGTTGCAGACTTGAAAGCTACGGAAATTCATACCTGGATTGATAATGTGAATGCCCAGTTGGATCTGATGCTGCCTTCCGAAGAGTCTTATCCCGACTGGGAAGCTATTCTTGTCTCGAGCAATGAAAATCCAGACCCTGTAAGGCAAGCTGAAGCAAATATCAGGCTTCAAAAGGGATTTTTGCAATCCCTGGAAAGAAACCAGAGCTTTGAGGAAATCTCCTTGTTGGATATGAATGGACTGGTAGTCGTATCAACTTCTGATTTACAGGAAGGTCAGATAAAGAGTAGCCGTAGATATTTCTCTGAAGGGCTAAAAAGCTTTTTTATAAACCCACCCTACCATTCACCTTCGCTAAATCGATTATCGATGGTAGCCTCCATCCCAGTTAAGGACCAAAAAGACAACCCCATTGGAGTTCTAATCGGCAGGCTCCAGTTTGAAACATTGTATAAGTTTACTGATGTGAAAACTGGACTGGGAGAAACCGGCGAACTTTATCTGGTTAATAAAAACCATATCCTTCTGACGCCCCTACGCTTTCGAACGGTTGAGCCGCTAACGATACCCATCTTTTCTACTGGAATAAACAATTCCCTCGATCAGGGAGCTAGCGGTTCGGGAAGTTATTCAAACTATGCCAAATCGATGGTATTGGGAGCTTACCGGTATATACCTGAGCTTGAAATCGCAATCATCACAGAGGAAGAACTATCAGAGACTCAAATGACCGCCGGCACAACAGTGATCATTAATGCATTCAGTGTGCTGGCTACCCTTATCGTTGTTATTGGTGTTGCTCTTCTTATCGCACGCCGTATTACCCAGCCACTCGAAAGACTGGCAATATCTGCAGACAGGATTGCTGGCGGAGAATTGGATACACAAATCGTCGTAGACCAGACAGATGAGATCGGGAAGCTTGCGCAGTCCATTGCTAAAATGACAGCTCAATTAAAGGAATTTATTACAGACCTGGAACAGCGTGTGGCTGATCGAACGAAGGAGGTCGAAAGGCGTTCCATTCAAATACAGGTAGCATCTGAAGTTGCCCGTGATACAACTGCCGTGCAGGATTTAAATGAACTCCTTCACAGGGCAGTCGACTTGATCCGGGAACGGTTTGGGTTCTACCATGCAGGTATTTTCCTTGTAGATGACAAAAGGGAATTTGCCATATTACGGGCATCGACTGGTGATGCTGGTAGACAAATGATAGAAAGAGGCCATAAGCTAAAGGTAGGTGAGACGGGTATTGTTGGATATGTAACGTCCACAGGCGAGGCAAGAATTGCAACAGATGTTGGCGTAGACGCGGTCCATTTTAAAAATCCTCTACTGCCCGAGACTCGTTCGGAGATGGCGCTGCCGCTTATTTCAGGTAATCGAATCATAGGCGCGCTTGATGTTCAAAGTACCATTGAATCAGCGTTTGACCAGGAAGATATACGTATTCTCCAGATTTTGGCAGATCAACTTGCTGTTGCGATTGAGAATGCTAACCTCTTCAGCACAATGAATGATACCCTCTCCCAACTTGAGGCAGCCCAACAGGAATATACTCGAGAGGCATGGAAACGTTTTACAGAATCCGGACAGGCCCGAGGTTATATGTATCGTGGGTCAGGGGTTGAGACTTTGGGTGAACGAACAGAAAGAATGGAAAATACGGATGGACGTCAAGTAATCATTCCATTAAAAATCCGTGACCAGGTAGTTGGAAATATCGATCTACTTTTTGAAGAATCTGTTTCACAGAGTGATACGATTTCGACCTTTGAGGAAATTGCGAACCGGTTATCTCTGGTGTTGGAAAGTGCACGCCTTCTTGAGGAAACACGCTTCCGTTCGGAGCAAATCAAACTTCTTCAAGAGATCACTGCATCTGCATCATCACATCTGGATAAGCAAGAACTTTTAGACGATATTTCTCAGAAGCTTGTGGATGGATTCGAAATGGAAAACTGCTCCGTTATGCTGTTCGATCCAACCAATGAGCGAGGCACGATCGTCGCAAACAGCTCAATTGTAACGAAAACCGGTTTGGACTATTCAGGGGTGAAGCTTCCTGTAACCGGCTGTGCTGCGTTCGTCAATCTTATTCATGATCAAAAATCTGCTGTTATCTACAATGCACTGGAGGACGGCAGGGTTCAAGAGTTGGAGCCTTTCCTGGCCGCACGCGGCACCATAACACTCATACTGACCCCACTTATCTTGAGAGGTGAGGTAGTTGGCGCGATTCTGCTTGAATCCACAAATGCTGAAAAACGTATCACGAATGATGATTTACAGCTGCTCGACCAAATAGGACTGCAGGTATCCGTAGGACTTGATGTGGCAAGATTATTTGAAATGACGGAAGATAGGGTACGGCAGGAAAAAATGCTGGCGGAGATATCGAACAGGATGCGCGAAACACTGGATGTCGATCATGTCATCAGGACAGCCGCACGTGAAGTTCGCCAGGCATTGGCATTGAATGAAGTCGTTATCCGACTGGACCCGGCAGGGAACCAACCAGGTAGTGGCGATAAAAAGAGCATTGAGACATCCGGCGAGATCAATCAGGGGCAAGTATGATCCAATATCAAAGCAATAAAGTCATGAAATCGTCTTCGTTCCGCAGCGGTCTTTTCAGGGCATTTCTGTTAGCTGCGCTCCTCCCGGTTTTGGTCGTCGGAACTGCGCTGGTTGTCTCAAACACGATGTTATTCAGCGATCAACTTGCTGGTGCAGGGAATTCTCCTTACGGTCTGCTTGGACTAAATGTTAGTGCGGCTGTTGCCGCCGTTATTATCGCTATCATAATCTCCATCATCGCTGCTCGTCGTGTTTCAGATCCTCTTCGGGATTTGGCAGACACGGCTTCTCGCATTTCTGAGGGTGACATTGAGTTAACAGCAGAGGTGGACCGAGACGATGAAGTTGGAATCCTCGCTCAAGCAGTTAACAACTTAACCCTTCAGATGCGAACATTAATTGGTAGTCTGGAGGGACGCGTACAAGAACGTACTCGGGAATTAGAAAAGCAGTCGAACTACTTGAAAGCTACTGTAGAGGTAAACCGTGCCATCGGTTCTATACTCGATCTTGAAATCCTTACACAGGAGGTAGTTGAACTTATCCGGCACCACTTTAGCATGTATTTCGTAGGCCTATTCCTGTTAAGTGATGACGGGTTATGGGCGGTTCTAAGGGCTGGAACCGGTTCAGCTGGTAACAACCTATTAACTCAGGGACATAAAGTAGAGGTTGGTACAGGGATGGTGGGATGGTCGATTGAAAACAATAAACCACGGATAGCATCTGAAGCCGGTTTCGATTCCATCCGTCTTGGAACAACTGAGCTTCCTCTCACGAGCTCTGAAGCTTCATTTCCCCTGCGATCCCGTGGGCGTATCATCGGTGCATTGTCTGTAAAAAGCGAAAAACTGACTGCTTTTGATGAACTCACAATTTCAGTCTTACAAGCTATGGCAGATCTGGTTGCTACAGCCTTAGAAAATGCACGTTTATTTAAAGAGAACCGGGAAGCGCTGGATGCAACCCGAAGAGCTTACAGTGAATCGACAAGAGCAGCATGGGCAGGATTACTCAAACGCGGGTTGGTTGGCTACCGCTGCGATCAATCGGGCGTGAACCCGGTGCTTCCTTCAGACGAAGATTCTGTGGAGCCATTGGATGAGCGGCTGCTGCTGCGCCTGCCGATTATCGTAAGAAGTCAGGAGCTGGGGTCCATTGAAGCGATCAAGCCGGTTGAGAACGGCCCATGGACACAGGAAGAAACATCTATGATGGAAACATTGGTTGATCAACTGAGCGTAGCTCTCGATAATGCCCGGCTATATAGCGAAACACAACTGCGAGCTGAACGAGAACGGATGATCTCAGACATCACTTCAAAGGTGCGGGCTTCTACCAATCTGGACATCATCCTTCAAACTTCAATCTCTGAACTTGCTCAAGCGCTTCACATATCACAAGGAAGAATTCTCATTCGCGGCATCGGAGAAGTTGATGATCAAGGAGACCGCAAAGATGAATGATAAGAGGTCATCTGGGGCAGGGTTGACAGGCAGGCAGGTTTTCCGCCTTGGTCCTTCTTTCCGTTTTCCCCGGCAAAAGCAGAAAACATCGCTTTTTTATACGCTGCGGGCAAGACTGTTCGTCAGTTATTTACTGGTCGCACTTATTCCAACAATCCTGTTTTCAATTTTCAATTACCGGGTATTTCAGCAAGCCTTGCAAAATGCAATAAACCTGGCATACCCTACTTTTATGGAACAGGTACGCACTATCCTCCTGTCAGGAATCATCATCTTGCTGCTAACTGGACTGCTGGCCCTCATTTTCAGCCGTAGATTAACCCGCCCCATAACACGCCTGACAGAAGTTGCTGACAGAGTATCTGCGGGTGATCTGTGGGCACAAGCGCCTGAGGGTGTAGATGAGATCGGTATGCTGGCAAGCTCTTTCAACAGCATGACCACTGAATTGAGACGCACTCTTGAAAGCCTTGAGGTCCGAATTGCTGAACGTACAGCAGAGCTGGCAAAAGCTTCTGAACAAATGAAGCTTCGTGCAAACCAGCTCCAGACTGTTGCAGAAGTGGCACATGCTGTTGCTTCAGAACAGGATTTAGATCAACTATTAAATACAGTTACCAGGCTCATCAGCCAACGGTTTGGGTTTTACCATGTTGGCATTTTCCTCGTCGATCAGAAAAAGGAATTTGCAATGCTGCGAGCCGCGAACAGCGAAGGTGGCCAGCGAATGCTGGAACACGGGCATAGATTACGAGTAGGCCAAAAGGGTATCGTAGGATATGCGACAGGCGGCGGAGAGGCGAGGATCGCTTTGGATGTTGGAGCCGATGCTGTATTCTTCGATAACCCTGACCTGCCTTATACTCGTTCTGAAATGGCCTTGCCGTTGAAGGTTGGGAACGAGGTGATCGGCGCACTCGACGTTCAAAGTATGGAACAATCTGCGTTCTCGAAAGAAGAAGTGGAGCTCCTCAGTACGCTTGCTGACCAGGTAGCTGTGGCGATTCAAAACGTACGTCTCTATACGGAGACCCGGAAAACTTTGGTCGAGTTACAATCGATGCATAAACAGTACCTCCAAAAAGAATGGCAGCAGGAAGCAATCGAACAAAACAGAGCAGGCTTTGAGTACACCTCAGGGGAAATCATGCCGCTTGCCCACACAGAGTTCTCTGAAAAATGGCCGGATGTCTTCGGAAAAGAGTCTATGATTATCCAGCCTGACGGCAGTGACAATACCAGCAGGTTACTCACACCTATTATTATTCGCGGTCAAGTAATTGGAATGCTGGACCTTGGCGAGCCCGTTGAACAGGGTGGATGGACAAAAGATCACACGACTCTCATCCAATCTGTCGCCGATCAAATCGGTATTGCACTAGAAAATGCCCGCCTCCTGGGGCAATCAATGCGGCGGGCCGAACGCGAGCACCTGGTAACAGAAATCACAGCCCAAATGCGTTCCAGTAATGATCCAAATGCAATCTTACATACCGCAGTACAAGAGTTAAAGAAGGCTTTAGGTGCTAACCAGGCACGCGTCATTATTCCTACCGGCCAAATAGCGAATTCTTTTGGAAACGGGAACGGTATAAAAAAGAACATGCCTGAAGGGAAAGAACAACCTGGAGAAGCAAAATCCGGTAATCGAGGTGGGGAATGAAACAGATCATTGCATTTACGAATGAAAAAGGAGGCGTCGCTAAGACAACGACTGCCTTATCGCTTGGTGGAGCACTGGTCGAAGCAGGCAATGAAGTTCTGCTGATCGACCTTGATCCTCAAGCAAACCTCACGCTCGGTCTTGGGATTCATCCTGAAAAGGTCAGGCGCTCAATAGGAGATGTCCTGCTGAATTCAGCCAGCATCCTCAGCATCAGCCGTGAAAGCCAAATTCCAGGGCTGGATATTGTGCCGGCAAATGCAGATATGATCCTGGCGGAACGATTTTTACCTATACGGCAGGATTACGAGAAAATCCTGTTAAGCATCCTGACCGGTATCCAAAATTATGACTACATTCTGATCGACTGCCCGCCTTCCCTCGGTGCTGTAACAATGAATGCCCTAACGGCAGCCAGTATGATCATCGTGCCGACCCAGCCTGAGTATTTCTCAGTGCACGGGCTGCGCGGTGTACTCTCCGCTGTGCGCCGGATCCGCTCTCAACAGAATCCAAACCTTAATTATAGGGTTTTGATCACGATGATGGATAGAAGAAACCGTATTCACCGTACGCTGCACGAACAGCTTAGAACCACATTCGGTGAAGGTGTTTTCCAGACAGTCATAGAAATTGACACAAAACTAAGAGAAAGCACAGTGGTAGGCCTTCCGATCACCCACTACGTCCCACACAGCCGGAGCGCTCTCCAGTACCGTGCTCTTGCTCAGGAGATTCTACAGAATGTCCAAGAAAAAGCTTCGCAACCGGCTTGATAACCTTCTGATTGAATTAGAACAAGAGGCAACCTTCGCGCCGATTGTAGGGAGCCAATCGCTACCCGGATGGAGCTGGGAGTGTGATCCGGAGGGGCTGTACATATTCTGCAGCAGCGAAGTGGTGAACGTCTTAGACATCGAACCGGAAGCGTTTATCGGGCAGTCTCTATTCTCTTACCAGCTTCAATCGAAGTCATCAGAAACCGTAAAAGAAACCATCCTTTCCGGTAAGTTCCCTGCAGAGTTAAGTGTTCAGTTTATTTGCAGCAACGGTACTTTCATACAGGTAAAGCTGGTAATTTTTGGAATCATGTCGGAAGACGATGTGCTCGAAGGCTACCGCGGATTTGCCCAGCGGATAAGCGAAGCGTTCCCGGTCATACAGCATGCCGAAACCCAGCCTCGAGATGAGGCTATCATCCTGCCCCCAGTTGCACCTGCCAGGCCACCTTCGGATAAGCGGAGCGTTCCCCCGGATAAGCGGAGCGTTCCCCCTCACCGCCAGCCTAAGCATGAACATCCAAAAGATACACCGGTTGTCCTTCGAGATACTGGACCTGCTCCTTCATTACCCCCTTCCCGAGTTCATACAGGCCGAGTGATTGCTCGTCCGATGGAAGAAGATGCTCCTGCAACCATCCTGGTGCCGGTCAATCTCCAAGAAAACAATCACGGCATCTTAGAAATTGTGGATGAAACGCCTGGGAGGGTCTGGAGTGAAGATGAACGCAGGCTGGTAGAACAGGTATCTGACCAACTATCTCAAGCCCTGGAAAACGCTTACCTATTCCAGGCTGAACAACGACGGGCGAGCGAGCTGAATACGCTGGTTGAGTTAAGCCGTTTGATCAGCCAAAACCTGGACCTGGAGGATGTCTTTTCTACCGCATACGAGATCATCGGACGCTTGATGCCGGCGGAATCTTTCTTCATCAACCTGCTCGATGAAAATAGCAGTGAATTCATCGGTGCTTTCATCATCGACAGGGGTAAGCGCTATCCGGTTTCTCGCTACCCAGCAAATATTGGTTTTTCGGGATATGTGATATCTACCGGAGAATCCTTCCTGGCTCGTGATATGGACGTGGAAGAACTGCCCTTTCAACGTCAGGTAACGCTAGGCTCAACAAGCCAACTCCGATCTGTAATTGCAGTTCCCCTGCGTTACTCAGACAAGATTACAGGTTCGCTCTCCGTTCAAAGCTACAACCCTTATGCTTACAGCGATTACGACCTGAAGCTGCTTGGAACCTTTGCCGATCATATTGCTATTGCTGTTCAAAACGCTCGCCTTTACCAGCAGTCTCAAGAGACATTGGCTGAAACTGAAACTCTTTATATGGCGAGTGCCGAGCTCAACGCGGTTGATTCTTATGAGAATATCCTGGCAGTCATCAAGCAGTTTACTATCCTTAACCATCCGGATACTGGGGTTATTTCAATCCACCTTTTCGACCGTCCCTGGGAAGATGATCAGATCCCCGATCATTCGATCGTAGTTGCCCGCTGGTCACGAACCCCGTATATGGACAAGCTATACACACGTCAGTCATTAAGAAACTGGGTCTCAGCGAGCCAACTTTTACGCCCCGATCAACCTACGATCATTTCAGACACATCTACCGATCCGAGAACAGATAAATCCACACAGGCTTTGTTCATAGATCGTTTAGGTGCCAAGGCACTGCTGTTCACGCCCTTATATGTGGGTGGTGAATGGATCGGATTTATTTCCGCCGCTTTCACTGAACCGATGCGTTTTGCAGACAATGAGGTAAAGCGGCTGATGGCGCTTTCTAGCCAGGCAGCTACATCCATTCAAAACTTGCATCTGCTGGAAGAGAGCCGACGCCGTGCAGCTCAGCTCGAAACCGCTGCTGTGATTGCCCGAGACACCTCAGGTACTCTGGCGCTAGATACACTCCTTCGCCGGGCAGTGAACCAGATCCGCGACAGGTATGGTTTTTACCATGCTTCTATCTTCCTGGTGGATGAAAATGGACTGCAAGCCTCTATTCGGGAGTCTACGGGTGAGGCAGGTGAGGAGATGAAACGCCGCGGTCACAAGCTGCCAGTCGGATCCCGGTCGATTATTGGGTATGTCACCGAATCTGGTAAACCGCTGGTCCTAAATGATGTTTCCCAAGACCCACTGCATCGTCCGAACCCGCTCCTTCCCGAAACACGGTCTGAGATTGGTCTGCCTTTGAAAATCGGTAACCGGGTGATCGGAGCACTTGACGTACAGTCGAACGAGATCAACGCTTTTTCCGATGATGATGTAAACGTTGTTCAAACCCTGGCAGATCAGATTGCTGTTGCTGTTGATAACGCAAAATCGTACGAGCTGGCACAGCAAGCAATCGAGGAAACGAGGCAAAGGGTATCTGAGCTCAGTGTCTTATTCAGTGTCAGCCAGTCACTTGCCGGCGCAGCGATGGAATCAGAAGAAATCGCTAATATCATCGCACAGCGTTTTATCGAGCTCATCAACATACCCAATTGCTCCGTATCCATTATTGATCAGGAAACCAACCAGCTTCGCATCTTATACGAACTCGCCCGAAGCCGTGATTCATCCCGATCGGTGGAGCTTGAACCAACCTCAAGAATTGGTACATCTTACTCACTCAGTACGTCACCGGCTGTTCGAAGGGTCTTCGAATCGCTCCTTCCGCTGGTCGTTCAGGCAAGTGATCCGGCCGTCGATCCCTTCGATCAAGAGTACATGCGCCGCGAAAATATCGCCACGATGGTGATCATTCCGATGGCAGTGAAAGGCCAGGCAATCGGCATGATCCGTATGGAAGCCTGGGATATTCAACGCAGCCTTTCTTCGAACCAGCTCAACCTTTCGATGATCATGTCGAATGCAGCAGCGGTTGCGTTGGAAAATGCCCGCCTTTATGATGAACAGCGGCAGGCAACGGAAAAACTGCGAGAGCTTGATAAGATTAAATCTCAGTTCCTCGCAAATATGTCACATGAGCTGCGAACGCCGCTGAATTCTATCATCGGTTTTTCTCGGGTCATCCTGAAGGGGATCGATGGACCGATTACCGAGCTTCAGCAGCAAGACTTGAGTGCGATTTATAATGCAGGCCAACACCTGCTCGACCTGATCAACAATATCCTGGATATTTCAAAGATCGAAGCTGGAAAGATGGAGCTGGTCTTTGATGAGCACGTCAGCCTGTATGACCTGATCAACAGTGTTATGGGTACAGCAGCAGGCCTGATCAAGGATAAACCGATCAAGCTGGAGAAGGAGATCCAGGCGGAACTACCACCTGTAAGGGCTGATGTAACCCGGATACGGCAGGTCATCCTCAACTTAATGTCGAATGCCATCAAGTTTACCGATTCGGGATTGATAAAAGTTTGTGTTGGTACCAGGGAGGGTCATAAAGGACGCCAGGAAATTCTCATCAGGGTTATCGATACTGGAATGGGAATCAGCCTTGAAGATCAAAAGAAACTCTTTAAACCCTTCTCACAGGTGGACGACTCTCCCACACGAAAAACGGGCGGTACCGGGCTTGGGCTGTCCATCTGCAGGCTTCTGGTTGAAATGCATGGAGGCCGGATCGGTGTTGACAGCGAAGCCGGCAAGGGTTCCACATTCTGGTTCAGCCTGCCTCTACCAGGTAAGGAATCTCTTCGGAAAACCGGTGAGTCAGGGTTGGTGGTACTCGCAATCGATGACGAAAAACCAATCTTAAATTTATACGACCGCTACTTGAGTACTCATGGGTATCAGGTCGTCCCGCTTACCGATCCAACAAATGTAGTTGCGCGAGCCAAAGAAATAAAACCATTTGCCATAACTCTAGATGTGATGATGCCTGGCAAGGATGGGTGGAGCGTTCTTGAAGACTTGAAGCACGATCCGGAAACTAGGAATATTCCAGTCGTCATCTGCAGCATTCTCGAGGAAATGGATAAAGGATTCAGCCTGGGGGCAGCTGATTATCTGATGAAACCAATTTTAGAGGAGGATTTAGTCACAGCACTTGCTCGTTTAAATAAGGACGGCAGCATTCAAGAGGTGTTAGTGATCGATGATGATGAGGATGATCTACGGTTAGTGGAAAAGATTCTTTCAAAGGAAACTCAATACCATCTGTCCTTTGCAAATAGCGGCGCACAGGGTCTGGCTGCCATAAAGAGCAGTCTGCCGCACGCCGTCATCCTCGATCTATTTATGCCGGGCATTGACGGATTCACTATATTGGAAGCGATGCGGTCTGATTCTGCCACTCGGGACATTCCAGTGATCGTTTTTACTGCCGCAGATCTATCAGACGAGCAAAAAGAAAAGCTTTCACAATTTACAAAAAATATGCTTAAAAAGGGATTAGTCAAAGAAGAAGATCTGCTGGCAAGTATTGAAGCAGCATTAAAACGATTTGAAGGATAACTACTCTACCAATGGATATATTTTTAGCGTGTTTAGACTGTGGTCATCAGGCGCCGTACTCGCCTACATCGAATAGCTGCCCTCGCTGTAATGGTACTTGGAGAGAGGCGCGCTACGAGTATGAAAAAATCGGTAAAACCTTACAGGCGCTTCTGCAAGGACGCGGTTTCGATCTCTGGCGGTACCGAGAACTGCTCCCTGTTCGCAACCCGCACCTTGTCAGTTCAATGGGTGAAGGCGGCACCCCTCTGATCCAGGCATCGAACCTGGGGATGATGTTGGGCTGCCCGAACATTTTTATCAAAGATGAACGCCAGGCTCCAACATCTTCCTTTAAGGATCGGCAGGCTGCTGTAGGAGTAGCCGCCTTGAAAGAAGCCGGCGTAACTGAAGTTGTCATCGCATCTACAGGCAATGTGGCAATATCGTATTCCGCTTACTGCGCCCGCGCAGGGATCAAACTATGGGCGTTCCTCACCAGCCTTGTTCCTGCAGAAAAGATGAGGGAAGTGGCGATTTACGGAACACAAGTCATCAAGGTAACCGCTTCCTACGATCAGGTGAAACAAGTAGCTGCTGAATTTGCCCGCCAGCGAGGTATCTACATGGAACGAGGTGCCCGGACCATTCCATCTGTAGAAGGGATGAAGACAGTTGCTTATGAAATCTCCGAGCAGCTAACAACGACCTTTGGCGCTCAAAGAAACTATAGCAACAATGGAGGTGGGAAATCCCCAGGCTGGCAGGTCCCTGATTGGTATGTTCAGTCAGTGAGCGGTGGTTTAGGTCCATTAGGTGTACAGAAAGGCTTCATGGAGATGCGAGAAATGGGTTGGATCGATCGTATACCCGCAATGGCATCGATTCAAGCCGAAGGGTGTGCACCCATGGTTCATGCGTTCAGGGAAGGTAAAGAAGTTGCCGAACCGGTGCGCAACCCCCGTACGCATATTGCTACCCTCGCTACTGGTGACCCGGGCAGGACGTATACTTTGCTTTATCAGCGGATGCGGGAAGGTGCAGGCGGAGTATTCGAATCGGTAACCGATGAAGAGACCTACCGCACCATGCATATTTTAGCTAAGATGGAAGGGATTTCTGTCGAGCCCGCTGCAGCAGTCGCTTTTGCCGGAGTGATTAAACTTGTGAGAGCCGGAAAAATCAAACCCAATGATACAGTGGTGATCAACTGCACGGGTCATACAATGCCTATCGAAACGACTATCTTAGGTGAAGGCTGGGCTCGCAGTGTGGCTCTTCCAAGCCATATAACCTCACAAAGCACACCCGAAGAAGGACTTCTGGCGGCGCTTAACCGGGTTACAGATGACCGGTTTTCCAGTGTAGCAATTGTCGACGATAACGAAGATGCACGCCGTTTGATCCGTAGAATTCTTCAAGCCCAAGGAAATTACAAGCTTTTCGAAGCTTCGAATGGTAAAGATGCGATTGAACTTGCCCTATGTGAAGTTCCTGATCTGATCATTCTAGATTTGATGATGCCCGAATTCGACGGGTTTGCAGTCCTTGATGCTTTGAAAGCCGACCCGAAAACTGCTCACATCCCTATCATCGTAGTTACTGCAAAAGAACTGACAAAAGAAGAAAAAACACATCTCCATGGACAAATATTTTCACTGATGCAGAAGGGTGAATTTATGAGTGACGAGCTGATGGATGATGTCAATGAACTACTGAAATAACGGGTGGCAGCGGCATGCAATCGGTTGAAATCCCCAAGGTCAAAAAACCTGTGAGACGTTTTTGGAAAGAGGCGGGTGTGTTGAGGGCGAAAGGAATTAACGCAGCCCTGGCATCTGCTCTCTTCCTCGGTCTTAGCCCTGTTTTCGGGAAGCTGGCAATCACATATGGTCTGTCGCCGCAAGCAGTTGTGGCTATGCGAACGATTTTTGCCGCTGCACTCCTCTTCTCTGTCATATTCGTATTTCGACGTTCCTATCTCTACATCTACCCGGCTGGGCTGTTGGGATGTATCCTCGCCGGAGGGATCAATGGCTTAGGATCTGTGTTGTATTACGCTGCTTTAGGAAGGATTAATGCCAGCGTAGGTCAGATCATCTACTCTCTCTATCCATTGTTCGTTGCGTTATGGTTATGGTTCGACCACCAACCACCCAGCAGACTCACGATTCTGCGCCTGGTGCTGGTGATTCCAGCGCTTTACCTTTTGATTGGAGCCCAAGAAGTCGATCTACCCGGCGTCTTGATGATGCTCGGGTCGGCTGCACTCTATGCTCTTCACCTGCCTATAAACCAGCGCGTCCTGTTTGATATGCCAGCGCCTACGGTCACTTTATATACACTCCTGGCTATGAGTGTTGTCGTCATCGCTGCGTTCGGAATAAGCACTCTTAGTGGAGTTACCAATGCCCCACATTCTGAGGCCTGGCTGGCGATAACCGGCTTGACGATGGTCACCTTCTTCTCGAGACTGACCCTGTTCACCGGCGTCAAGCACCTCGGTGGTTTGCAAACCGCTTTGCTTGGTTTGGGTGAGCTGCTGATTACCATTACTTTTTCTTATATCTTGCTGGGAGAATGGCTGACGGTATGGCAGTGGCTGGGGGCTGTCCTGCTGGTCGTCAGCCTTGCACTGGTTCGCTTCGAGAAACAAGCACCGCGCAAACCCTCACCAGGGGGATGGTTGAACTGGCTGCGCCCGCCTGGTATACCCACCGACATCCCCTGGAACTCACATTAGTAATTCAGTAATTCAAAAATAACGTGCGATGCACCATCCTGCCGTTTTCATGTCAGAAGACTCGGGCTACTTAATAAGAAGCAGTCCGCTCACGCACGGCGATAGGTAGCGATATACCAATGGTTGCCTTGCGGGTCTCGTATAGCAGAGCCTCTTTCTCCGTAATCCATCTCCATGGGCTCGTGAATTTGCACACCACCATTTTCGATGGCACGCTTGTGGGTCTGATCTACATCGGGAACATAGATGTGAACTGCGGAATTCATCGGACCAAAACGCTCGTTCGCCTCAGCTAGCTCGACATTCCCATCGCCAATACGGAGTGCTGCATATGACAGGGTTCCATCAGGTTTTTCTGTCCTATCAATGACTTCGGCATCGAAGACCAAAGTCAGGAAGTCAAGCAGGTTCTTTGCACCGGCAACGGTCAAAAATGGTGTGACTCGGGTAAACCCATCAGGCTTATAAGGTTCACTCATTTTCTAGCTCCAATCCCTAGTGATTTTTGCTAAACATAGATAACGAATTATAATGATTAGAAATTGTACCAAAAAACAAGCATTCAAAGATATACCCAACACTGATAAATAGACAGATTTGCAGTTTGATGAGATAGAGATGATGGAACATATGGATGATTATTTTGCTTTGCTGTCAGCCGATGAGAAGGCAATATTTACAACGATTGCCAGTTATGCTTTCACCCTTGACTACAAAGCGAAGAGAGACAAATCCAAAACGCTTAGTTATACTTTTACACACAGTAATGTAAAAAGGCTTATCCTCAGGTTTTCAAGCAGCAAGGGAAAGCCAATCATTAAGCTAAAGTTCTTTGCCTCACCATATTATTCAAGTTTTTTTCAAGAAGCGATAAGGGCGGTAATTGAAGAATACGACTACAAATATACTGGCTGTTATGGTTGTGGGAAATGTAATAGCACGGAAGGGTATCGATACAAATACCCAGACGGTCGTGAATACTATCGATGCGGGACAGAATTAATCGAATTGACCGACATAAGTAATTTACCAGTACCAGAGTTGCTTGATCTACTTAAGAAGCAGCACGATTATTATTCTTCTGGGCTTGGGAAGGCAGTTTTGGTCAAGGTATAAAATTGAAAATGTAACCGGTTCCCCGTACGTTCGTAATCCAATTCTTACCACCCGGAAATAACAATAATTTTTTACGCAGCCGGCTGATCAGTGGCCGCATGACCTCCGCAGCTTCCCAGTCTTTGGTCTCATACCCCTGGACGTGGAGCACCAATTCCCTGTGAGTCAATACTTTCCCCCGGTTCTCGAGAAGGATTTTGAAAAGTTTCGCTTCAGAAGCGGTCAGCGAGACACGGGCGCCATCACGACTTAATTCTCGCCTGGATATATCCACTGTTACTCCATGTACGGTTTCAACTTGATGCTCTTCTTTATGCACCTGTCCTGACCCGCGTTCAGATTTTCTAAGCTCCTTGATAGAAGTATCAAGGAAATCGATGATCGAACGCTTACGGACGACTTCTTCTCTTCGGGCTAATGCTCCTTCCACACTCGTACGGATCTGCTCCGGTGAGGAGGGTTTGAGGAGATAATCAAAAGCCTCATGGCGTAGGGCTTCAATGGCTGATTCCAATGAACCATGAGCAGTAAGCATCACGATCATGGTTTCCGGAGAGAGCTTAACGGCGCGGCGCATTACCTCCACACCATCCATGCCTGGCATTTTTAAATCGAGCAGCATCAGATCAAACGTTCCATCCTGCAGAGCATCGATCGCTGCCGCGCCGCTCGCGGCTACCTGGACATGATACCCGTCCAACCGCAAGATCTCAGCAAGAGAGCGGCGCATGGTTTCTTCGTCATCAACGACCAGGATTTTTGCCATCAGCCTTTTTCCCCCACGGGTAGTGTTATGCGAAAGATAGCGCCCCTACCTCTTACCGGAACCAGTTCCAGGCTGCCCCCATGGGCAGAGATAATCCCATAGCTGACCGCCAATCCGAGGCCTGTACCATCTTGCTTGGTACTTACAAACGGTTCGAAGATATGATCGCGATCCTCTTCCGGAACCCCTGGGCCTGTATCCTCGACGGTAATTTCCGTTCCCGTTTTTCGCTGCACGGTTTCGATCAGCAGATTCCCCCCTTCCGTCATGGCCTGGATACTGTTCAAAATCAGGTTCAAGAGCACCTGCTGAATTTGATCGCCAACCACAAATACAGCTTTTAGTCGAGGAGAGAGTTTTGCCTGCACGGTTATATTCGCTTCCAAAAGTTGTCGTTCCAGAAGCGCCAGGACTCTTTGGATCAAATCGTTGATATCCACACGCTGTCGGTCGAGTGCAGCTGGACGGTAGTAATCCAGCATCCGCTGAACGGTTTTCATCAAGCGCTCCAACTCAGACTGCGCCAGTACCAGGTAGTTCCCCTGCTCTTCCAGCGATAGTTCTTTACGCCCAGCCAGGTGGAGACAGTTGCGCACCGATTGGAGAGGATTATTTATTTCGTGAGCTATGGATGCAGTCAGGCGTCCGGCAATAGCCATTTTCTCAGCCTGCACCAACGCCCGTTGAGATTCCTCAACCTGGCGAATATAAGCGCGAAGTTGAGAATGAAGGCGGGCATTTTCCAATGCCACGGCAGCCTGGCGGGCGAGAATTGCAAATATCTCCTGATCTGATTCTCGGAAGTAGGGCTCTCCTTCTTCCCTGGCAGCGAGCAATATATTCTGCCCCTCTCGAAGAGGAACCAGTGCACACATACATGCTGCCAGCTTGCGTTCTTTCAATAATCCCTGCAGCTCCTGGTCACCTGGCCCTTCGGCATTTATGAGCAGCGGTGAACTCCAGGCAATTGTTCTTCCGATAAGCCCACTGCTCGCAGCCTCTTCCACCGGCAAATTGCCTCTCCCAGAAACCAGGTGAAAGCTGTTGTTTGAGTCTCTCCCCCGGTAAAGACCAGCGTACGAACATCGCAGGTGTCCAAGGATAGCATCAAGCAAGCGTTCCTGCAGGCGCTCGGGATTTGTCTCTGTAAAGAGGGATTCACTGATCGAAAACAAGGGGCGAAGCGTTTGGAGACGCAAGACATCCTGTTTTTGCTGGCTTTCCTGCAGAGCCCGCTTGACACTTTCTACCAGTTCGACCCCGGCAAACGGTTTCAAAACCAATCCATCTGCTCCGCGCCGCAGCGCCTCGATAGCGGTTTCTACCGTACCGTACCCGGTCATGATTACGACAGCCAGATCAGGCTGGCGGATACGCGCCTGGTCGATGACTTGAAAACCATCGATACCCGGCATGCGGATATCAACCAGCATGAGATCGAAGTGCTCTTGCTCTAACGTCCCAATACCCTGTATAGGATCGGTAAAGGCTTCGACTCGGAACCCAGCCTTATTAAGCAGCCGGCAGCATAATCGTGTAATCCCAGGCTCATCATCAATAACCAGAACCGCTGGCTCAGCCACAATCTCCTCCAGTATCAACCGGTAAATATACCTGGAAGCGGCTGCCTGCACCGACGTTACTCTCTACCTCAATAAAGCCGCCATGTTCGCTGACAATCCCATAGCTAACTGAAAGACCAAGACCCGTACCTAAGCCCGCCGGGCGTGTTGTAAAGAAGGGCTCAAAAATCTTTTCCAAATTATCAGGTGAAATACCAATACCATTATCGCGGACGGTTACCAACAACCACTTCTTCTGGTTGTGATCGACCATCTCTGTCGCAACTTCCAATAACCCGCCCTGCGGCATGGCCTGTATTGCGTTATGGAAAAGATTCAGCAGCACTTGCTTGATATGACCAGGATCCACCAAAACCCAGGGTAAATTATCGCCAAGCGACAGCGACACATCTACCCCGCCTGTTCGGGCAAGATGCCGCACGAGAGCAAACACATCACTGACCAGTTCATTCAAATCTGTCCGGACACGCTGGTTTTCAACGGGGCGCGAAAAATCGAGCAGTCTTCGAACGACACCTCTAGCCCGCTGAGCCTCTCTTAAGACCAATTCAAGATCTTCGCGATTGGGAGATTCCTCAGGAATTTCATCAAGCACAAGCTCTACGAATCCGTTGATGGTGGTAAGCGGGTTGTTCAGCTCATGCGCGACACCGGCAGCCATCTCTCCGACTGCCGCCAGGCGCGCCGAACGCACCAGGCGAGTCTCGGCTTCGTGTTGAGCATATATCCGCTCCTGCAGTTCCTGGTACAAACGAGCATTGCGGATCCAGACGGTGATTTGAGGCGCTAAAAGCTCGAGAAGCTGAATATGTTCCGGTTTAAACGACCACTCGGGACGATCATCGATAACGGTGAGTGTGCCTACAACACTGCCACGGAATTTTAGCGGAACTCCCGCAACCGTGCGGTAAGGAGCTTCTCGATCCGGATGGAGACGACCACTCCAGGCATTGTAGTCCGAAACGACAACCGGCTCTCCGAAAGCTGCGACCCTGCCAGCGATGCCTGCCATCAGAGGAATTACATTTCCGCGCGTATCACCCCAGGGCGTATCCGATACGAGGATCCTTACGATACCCTCTTTTTCATCCAGCAGACCTAGCTCAGCTCCCTTTGCACCTACCAGTTCGCGTGCCCGGTGCACGACCCTGCGAAGAAGAGCATCGAGATCGAGATCTACGGCGAGATCAATAGCAGATTCGCGGACTGCCTGGAGCTGACGGTAGCTCTCTTGTAGCTGCTGGTAACGCCTGGCGCCTAAGAAAACGCTGGATAATACGCCCGATAAGGCTTCCAGGGCTAATAGATCGTTACTGGTAAACGCACCTTTTGCTGTACGAAAGACATCGATCGCGCCAAATATTTGATCTCCCTCACAGAGAGCAACGCACATTTCAGAGCCTGGTCGAAACCATCCCAAGGAAGAGTTCTTACCAATGCTGAAACCATCATGGGCAAGACGGCTCGATCCATCTTTGAGAACCAGGGAGACAAGACCAGCAGGTGTGCGCAAGCTCTCCTGGAGCTGGTCCTGAGCGTCTGGTTTATCGATCCCGGCTGCCCAAACCTGATCCGGCTCGCCTTTCAAGAATACTGTGACCAGGTCGTACGAAAATCCTTCTACCATCAAACCTGCCGCCACCTGAGCGATTTCGGCAACATTCGTGATCTCCAGGACTTTGAGGACGACCTGATGGATCAAACCGAGGTTGCGAGCCCACTCGCGAGACTCGTCGCTTAAGCGCATATTCTCGTAAAGACCTGCCAAATGTCCGGCAATCAAAACGAGAAGCTGCTCGTCTTGGGAGGTATATCCATCCTGTTCACCATTCTGAATTGAAATCGCGCCGATGATTTTACCCCGGTACTTCAAGGGTGCAACCAATACCGACCCAGAAAGCCGGGATTCATTGTCCGGTTGTATAACCCTTATCGGAGATCCTTTAGAGAGGACCGGTAGAATGTATTTCTGTTCGAACTCACCTGGCTCCAGGATGTCCTCACCTGCCGCTGACGGGTACTTTTTCTGGATGATTCCATTCGCAGAAAGATAGATCTCTGCCCGGCGAGTATGGAAGGTGCGCTTCAATCGCTGTATGACACGGTGAGACACCTCATTTGTATCTGGTCCAAACGCTGCCGCTGAAGAGAGTTCGTTCAAAAGCGCCAACTGCTGCAAATATCGAGCAGCCTCAGAAAATACAATGGCATTCTCGACAGCGTAGGATAAACGAGTAGCCTGTGATGCCACTCGATCCAGATCCTCTTTTGAAAATGCTGACTGCAGCCCAGATGTGAACTCCAAATGACCGATAACTCGCTGCCCTATAACGATCGGAACTCCCATCCAGGAAACGCCCACAGATGCCAGGGCAAGCCCGGTGGAGACCGATCGCTCTTTGTGTAGATCATTGAGAATGGAACCTTCCCGAGTCCGGACAAGGTTCGCAAGAATTTCACTTCCTTGTAAGGAGATCGTACGGTTTTTTAACGAAGGAGGGCAGTTCCATATGCTGGCAACCTGGAAGGAAGCACCGGAGCGAATCGACAACAGGGCAGACTCACAGGGTGCTAACCCTGCCAGAAACTGAAGCACATTCCCCAGGATTTCTTGCGGATCATAGGAAAGCTCCAGGACAGATTCCGGCGATTTCGGTATGGGAGTATGGGGTTCAGCCGGCAGGATATCTTGAATGAAAATGGATGGCGGACACTTGGATAAAACACGGAACAGGGTATCAGATGCCTTATCCAAACCGTCCGAGCCAACCAGCAAAGCTCGACGAGCAGCCAGATTTGGATAAACGGTTACTCGAAGGCAGCCCAGAGCAGCACCAGCTTTTCCGCTCTGGCGGTCTCTTGTCCTTCCACTGCTAAATGCGCCTCCTAACCAGGTGGCATTCTTGGGATTTGATACGAAGGCAAGCAGATGACTTTGGCGGACCTTCGAGAGACCATGACTGACTTCCATATTCCAGTCACTCCCAATCCGGTGCAGCCAGACAGCCCAGCGCGCACCAGCGGCTTTACATGCCTCATTTAGTTGATCGCTAAAGCTTTCGAATTGATCAGACATCATGGATGTTGCGATTATAACCTGAAAAAGACCGGGACAAAGGATGAGCGCATAGAGCTGCACAGTCAGGTTGTACAGGTTTATACCTAGATTCCAAATCACAAAAATACAAAAGGTATACTTGATGAGGCTATAATTACCAAAGAAGTGACTTTAAGCAGAACGGAGCCTGCTGTTGTACTATGTTCCTATATAAATTGTTCTGATATACTCCTAAGTGGAAATGCGCCAAAATGCACAAATCAAATTTAGGGAGTTAGAAATGAAGAAGGATTTTATTGCAATCACCGACTATACAGCGGAAGAGATCCAGGATATGCTCGATCTTGCCCTGTGCCTGAAAAAGGAGTGGATGTCTGGAGGAAACCAGCCCGTCCTTAATGGCAAGGTCATGGCGATGATCTTCCAGAAACCGAGCTTGAGGACGAGAGTTTCTTTTGATATGGCGATGCGCCATCTGGGTGGTGATGCGCTTTATCTCTCACCAAGTGAAATCGGACTGGGGAAAAGAGAGGCGATCTCGGATATTGCACGCGTCCTGGCAGGATATGTACAGATCTTGATGGCACGCGTTTTCGAGCACGAACACATCCTCGAGCTTGCCCGTTGGTCAGACATACCGGTCATCAATGGACTCAGTGATTACAACCATCCCTGTCAGGGCATGGCCGATGCAATGACAATCCTGGAAGAATTTGGTTCCCTTAAAGGACTTAATGTCACATTCATTGGCGACGGGAATAATGTTGCCGTCTCATTAATGCACGTTGTGACGATGCTCGGGGCAAATTTCACCATCGCATCTCCGGAGGGTTATGACCTTAAGGCAGAACCCCTAGAGCTTGGACGCAAGATTGCCTCCGAGAAAGGTGTACAGATCAAAACCTTGCGCGACCCTCATGAGGCGGTGGCCGGTGCGAATGTCATTTATACCGATACCTGGACCAGCATGGGGCAAGAAGAAGAAGCGAAGATACGCGAAAAAGTCTTTCCTCCCTACCAGGTCAACCAAAAACTCGTTTCTGAAGCGGCTGCGGATGCAGTTGTCTTACACTGCTTGCCAGCTCATCGAGGCCAGGAATTGACCGATGAAGTTGCTGACGGCCCTCAGTCTCGTATCTTCCCACAGGCACATAACCGCTTGCATGCACAAAAAGCGATCATAGCCCGAATTCTTGGCGCTGCGTAATTTTTGACTCGAAAGGACATGTAATGAAAACCCAGCAATTAATTGACCTGGAAGAACAATACGGAGCTCATAATTATCACCCCCTGAATGTGGTTCTTGAACGCGGAGAAGGAGTGTGGGTATATGACGTGGAAGGAAAAAAATACCTGGATTGCCTGAGTGCTTATTCTGCCCTTAACCAGGGACACGTACATCCAAAAATACTGAGAGCTTTCATTGAGCAAGCGGAAAAACTAACCCTCACTTCTCGAGCCTTCCGTAATGAACAATTACCCCTTTTCTACCAGGATTTAGCAAATATAACTGGTTTCGAGATGTCGCTGCCCATGAACAGTGGAGCAGAAGCTGTAGAGAGTGCGCTAAAGCTGGCAAGAAAATGGGCATACCAGGTGAAGAAGATCCCGAAACACCAGGCTGAGATCATTACCTGTGGAGACAACTTCCATGGCCGCACCATATCCATCATCTCCTTCTCAACAGAGCCGCTTTACCGTGACAATTTTGGCCCCTTTACCCCAGGCTTCAAAGTAGTCCCTTATGGTGACGCGAAAGCCATCGAGGATGCAATCACATCCAATACGGCTGCCGTCATGCTGGAGCCAATTCAAGGCGAAGCTGGTGTGAAAATTCCTCCGGACGGGTTCCTCAAAAAAGTACGGGAAATTTGTACACGGGAGAATGTGCTCTTTATTGCGGATGAAATTCAAACCGGTTTGGGGAGAACGGGGAGATTATTCGCGACCGATCATGAAGGCGTTCGCCCGGATATGGTTGTGATCGGCAAGGCCCTGTCGGGTGGTTTTTACCCTGTTTCTGCTGTACTTTCGAGCAAGGAAATTTTGGGACTGTTCACACCAGGAGAACACGGCTCGACATTTGGAGGCAACCCTCTCGCGGCAGCGGTTGCACGAACAGCCCTGCAGGTTATCATCGAAGAAAATATGATCGAAAATGCAGACAAACTGGGCGAATATTTCATCGAACAACTTGCTGAAATTCCGTCTCCCCATGTAAAAGAGGTGCGTGGAAAGGGATTACTGATCGGCGTTGAGTTAAAGAGCAGCGCTGGCGGTGCACGCAGGTTCTGCGAGGCTTTGGAAGATCGATGCATCCTTGCGAAAGAAACACATGAACATGTGATTCGGTTTGCACCGCCCTTGATCATAACAAAAGAAGAAATCGACTGGGCCCTCCCAAGAATACGTGAAGCGTTAAATCTACCATAAATAAACTGGATACCTCGAAGCGTAAAAAGCAGAGATCATCGGTAAGAGAAGGAACAAAAGGAGAAGGAAAGATGATAATCGGAATACCGAGAGAACGAAGACCTTTTGAATTCCGTGTAGGTATGACCCCCACTGGCGTACACTTCCTGACCGATATGGGTCAAACATGCTATATCGAACATGATGCAGGCGTTGGAGCTGGATTCAGCGATATAGAATACCAGTCAGCTGGAGCTCACATTGCTTATTCAGCGCATGAAGTATTTGCTCGGGCAGATATGCTCCTGAAAGTCGCTCGACCTCTGAAAGAAGAGCTCGAATGGATGCGCGAGGGATCCGTTTTGATGGGGTTGTTACACCTTGGATCGACACGCCAGGATAAGATCGATTTGCTGCTGGAGAAGAAAATAACAGCCCTCTCTTATGAGAGGATACAACTACCGGATGGGAGCTTTCCGGTGATGAAACCCCTCAGCGAGATCGGAGGCAGGCTGGTGGCTCAAGTAGGAGCACAGCTTCTTCAGAATAACGAGGGTGGAAAAGGTATCTTGCTTGGGGGGATTGCAGGTGTACCTCCAGCAGAGGTTGTGATCATCGGCGCCGGGGTTGTTGGCTCAAATGCAGCTAAGGCATTCATCGGAATGGGAGCACATGTCACCGTCCTGGATATCAACATCCAGGCTCTGCAAAAAATATACGATGAGAACTGTGGTGTCGTGACGATGATCTCAAACGAGGTAACTATCGAACGCGCATGCGCTTATGCAGATATCGTCGTAGGATCCATCCTGGTACCCGATTCACGACCCCCAATCGTCATCACTCGGAAAATGATTCGGAATATGAAGCCTCGCTCTATCATCATGGATGTCAGCATCGATGAGGGAGGTTGTGTCGAAACATCGCGGTTGACAACTCACGAAAAGCCGACTTATATCGAAGAGGGAATCATCCACTACTGTGTACCAAACATTCCCAGCCTGGTTGCCCGTACTTCGACCTATGCATATCTCAACTCTGCCTGGCCCTTCATCCGAGAAATTGTTCAGAAAGGCATTGCAGAAACAATTCGCTGCAACCCCGCAATTGATCACGGCATCAATACCTATGATGGCATGTTGAGGCATCTTTCTCGATTGACAATTTCTGAGCAGGGAGAATAAAAGGATGGCTGACTTTAACAAGGTTTACCAGTCAAGGATTGTAACCCCCGAGGAAGCAGTCCGAAAAATTAAGTCGGGTGATAGGGTCTTTTTGACCGGTAACTGTTCTGTACCGCAGAAAATTCTCTCAGCTCTCGTGAATTATGCTCCGGAACTGCACGATGTAGAAATCTGTCAGGCTCTCAGCGTTGGGCCGGCAGATTACGTTGGTCCAGAAATGATTGGACATCTACGTGTCAACACGATGTTCATCAGTGCAAACATCCGTAAGGCTGTTCAAGAAGGACGGGCTGATTTCACACCTGTACTGCTGTCCGAATTTACCCTGCTCTTTAAGAACAAGGTTCTGCCCCTTGATGTTGCGCTTGTCCACGTATCACCGCCGGATGAGCATGGTTTTTGCAGTCTGGGTGTTGAAGTAGGATTAACGAAATCACCGGCAGAATCTGCCAAGATCATCATTGCTGAGGTCAACCAGCAGATGCCCCGAACCCTGGGGGACTCTTTTATCCATGTCTCTCGCCTGAACTATATCGTCCCAGTTGATTATCAGCTTGCTGAGCTGCATATGGCGGAAGAAGGTGTGACAGAAACATCGGAGAAGATCGCGGGGCATATCGCGGAGCTGATACCAGATGGAGCAACGATGCAGATGGGAATCGGGGCAATCCCAGATACTGTGCTCAAATACCTGTACCACAAGAAAGATCTCGGGGTACACAGCGAGCTCTTCTCAGACGGCGTGATAGACCTGGTGGAAGCAGGAGTTTTAACGAACGCGCGTAAATCTATCCATACTGGCAAAATTGTAGCCGGATTTATTATCGGGACCAATCGCCTTTACCAGTGGGTGGATGATAATCCGCTGATAGAACTTCACCCGACCGAATATGTCAACGATCCTTTCGTCATTGCCCAAAATGAGCGCCAGGTAGCGATAAACTCTGCTATCGAGGTTGATGTGACCGGTCAGGTCTGTGCAGACAGCATTGGCCCAAAGCTTTACAGTGGTGTTGGAGGCCAGTTGGACTTTATGTACGGTGCATCAAGGTCGAAAGGCGGTGTACCCATTATCGCACTCCCGTCCATTACCACCCTTCGAGACGGTACCGTAATCAGCCGGATTGTACCTATGCTCAGGCAAGGTGCAGGAGTCGTGACTACACGCAATCACGTACGCTACATCGTCACCGAATACGGCGTTGCTGATCTGTATGGAAAAAGCATTCGGAAAAGGGCTCAACAGCTCATCAATATAGCTCATCCAGATTTTCGAGATGAAATCCGATGCCAGGCTGAAAAGCTGAACTATCTCTAAATAGCATTCAATTTTTACAAAGCAAAAAGACCCGCTGGAATTTATCGAGAAGATTCTAATCCTGGCGGGTCGTTTATTCAATTTGTTATTTATAAAATTCAATGATAAAGCTATTCGCCTAAATGAATATCTTTATCGGTGGTAGAATTTTTAATTGGAAGGACATAAAAAGATGAGCCGGTGCGCAAAGATTGTTGCCACGATAGGACCCGCAAGTCAGGATTTAGAAGTTCTTGTACAGCTCTTGAAGTCAGGTGTCGATGTTGCGCGATTAAATTTTTCACACGGAACGCACGAAGAACACGAAGAAATATACAAACGTCTAAGACAGGCTGCCCATTCATTAGGTATGCCGTTATGCATCATGCAAGATTTGCAGGGACCGAAGATACGCACAGGCGATATCAAAGGTGGAGCTGTGATCTTGCAAGCTGACCAGTCCCTGACATTAACGACAGAGCCAATCCTTGGAGATAACCAACGTGTTTCGGTCGATTACGAAGATTTACCTCGCAGCGTCCAACCCGGGGGAAAAATCTTGCTCGACGACGGAAATATGGAATTGGTGGTCGTTTCGACCAGGAGCGACGAAGTTGAAACGAGAGTCATCATTGGCGGGGTATTGAAACCTCACAAAGGCGTAAATCTGCCGGGTGCACCTATCGAGCTCCCGTGCACAACAGAAAAAGATCTGCACGATCTTGCTTTTGGCCTTAAGTTAGGTATCGATGCAGTTGCCCTCTCTTTTGTCCGCTCTGCTGGAGATATCATCCGGCTCAAGAATACAATTGGGCAGCTTGCTCCGGAACCAATCCATTTGCCAATTATCGCAAAACTAGAGCGTCCGGAAGCATTAAATAACCTTGTAGAGATAATGGAAGTTACCGATGGTGTCATGGTTGCCCGAGGTGACCTGGGGGTCGAAATGCCTCCGGAAGAAGTCCCCATTGCCCAAAAACAGATCATCGAGTGTGCCAATCGTCACGGAAAAGTTGTTATTACTGCCACCCAGATGCTCGAATCAATGATCAACAACCCTCGCCCAACTCGAGCAGAAGCGTCAGATGTCGCAAATGCAATTTTAGACGGTAGTGACGCAGTCATGCTTTCTGGGGAAACAGCAGCCGGCAAATACCCGGTGAAATCCGTTCAGATGATGAATGCAATCATCGAACAAACAGAACAGCATGCTGCCAGATGGGGCAAGTGTGACGTTATAGATGCCTCACAAGCATCCGATGACGACACCTACTATATGACATTAGCAGCAAAGGAGCTGGCACAAGACCGGAATGTTGCGGCTATCGCCGCTTTTACCACAAGCGGTCGGACTGCTTTGCTCATGTCAAAAACTCGACCATCCGTCCCAATCATGGCGTTTACCGCCCAGCAGCAAACCTACAACCTGATGTCGCTATATTGGGGAGTCAAACCTTTCCTGGTGCCGCACGCAAATACGGTAAAAGGTATGGTCCTGGCTGTAGAAGAAGCGTTGATGAAGACTACGGATATAGAACCGGGACAGCAGTTCATATTAATCTGTGGATTCCCGGTCGATAAAGTTCGCCCGACTAACCTTGCGCTGCTTCATACAGTGGGCGAACCACTGTAGATCGCCATGGATCTGATGAGAAATAACAAATAAATTATAAATCGCAAACATCTTCGGGGATATAGTCTTTGTTGCCGTATCCAAAGTTCTGGCTGCCGAGAGGATCGAGCACCTGCTCTGGATGGGCGGCTGCATAATCTCGGGCTGCCTGGCATCCTGCCGAAAATCCGGAAGCAATGAACGCTTCGCGGAATTCTTGAGCCATCTCAGAGTAAGCTCTCTGGGGGCTTCCTGACGGATAGAGTGATTCCATATCATCCAGTGCGGTTTCTGCAAAGGACGTCTGACCGAGCCTGTCGTACAGCACGACCATTCGATAGCGGGCATAAGCACCCAGAATCTCCCTCTCCATTTCCGGATTAGTCCAGTCGACAAGAGTCATGTCGTCTGCTACTCGCCCATACAGTAAGAGAGCATCTTCATAACTGCCTTCGTTCGAAAGAGAATCGGCATCATGCAGAACGTGAATTCGATAGTCGGAGGGACCAGGAATATCTCCAAGTAATTCCCATTGCTGTGTACCCGGGAGATAAGCCCACACCCGGGTCAGGTTCCGCTGCGGTCCAGCGCCAACCGAGCCCATCCCACTGCCGGTAACCTCGATATGATAGACCTGGTCAGAATCCTGATCTGTCAGCTCGATGGTTGGGAACGGGAGATCATCAGAACCGTTCTGAAGCCGGTTTACAAACGAATCTCCATCCCAATTGAGTACCTGAATTGATTCGAAGCAGGTCGACGCTCCGCAATTAGCTTCGCTGGTGATCAGCTCGGCAGTACCATCAGCATTCAAATCCTGGAGAAAACGGATAGATGGCGCGCCTCGGGATTCTTCGGACGTTTGCTCATAAGCAAGCTCGTACTGTCCGGACTTGCAGACATAGATCATAAGTTTACCGGAAGGCGGCAGGTTGTTGGAAAGCGGATCGTAAATTGAGACGACTATCTCTTCTTTTTTGTCCCCGGTCATTTCGGCCGCGGATGCGCTTACTGGCAAGCTAGCAATGCCAAGCTCATAAAGGACCTTGTCAAGCTGCTCTGGTGTAGCCCCAGAATTGAGAAAATCTTCCACGGACTGGGGATAATTTTCAAAGGGAGATTGAGCAAGGGCAGCTTCTCCCCCTCCTTCAATGCATTTTGTATCCACCTCTGTAGGCAGTGGTGTAATGTAGATGACTTTAACTGTAGCTGAGGCTGTAGGCGTAACCACGGACTCGGTAACAACCGTAGTTGGGGTAACTGTTATCGTGAGCGTAGGCGTAACTTGCAGGCTTTGGACAGATGGAGCAGGACGGCAGCTTATCAGCAGGAGCGCAAAAAGAACGACGATCAGGGTTTTCTTCATTCCATCCTCAGGAATTGCACAATTCGTTAAAAGTATTATACTACTTATAGGTAAACGACCATTTTTCGCCCTGGGTTCTACGGAATATGGAAGAATCAATCCCATTTTTACCCGGTGAAAGCTCACCAATACCTGGGCCGCTCGGACGATTCCTGCCTCCCTTCCAAAACGGTGTTGTCAGAAGCTGGCTCCAGGAAAGGTATCCCCCTGGTTCCTGGGTGCTCGATCCGTTCGGCGTCTCGCCGAAAACAGTCGTTGAGGCTGCCAAGGCTGGTTACCGGGTGCTGGTTGCCGCAAATAACCCGGTGAGCAGAGCCCTGGTAGAAATGTGGGCAACTCCTCCTTCAACCAGTGAGCTGCAAGCTGTATTGGCAGATCTGGGAGCGGCATCAAAAGGGGGCGAAAGGATCGAGAAACATATCAAAGACCTGTACGCAACCCCCTGCGAGCAGTGTGGTCAGGAAGTTAGTGCCGATTATTTCTTGTGGGAAAAGCAGGTACCTGTACCTTATGCACGCTACTACCATTGCAAAAACTGCAATGACTCTGGAGAACGCCCGGCAACCCCAAAGGATATAGAACGTGCCTCCAGCTTCAGCGCTTCGGGGCTGCACCGGGCACGCGCTTTAGAGAGGGTAGTACCAATCCATGATCCTGACCGGAAGCACGCTGAAGAGGCGCTTGAGGTGTATCTGCCAAGGGCCGTCTACGCCTTATTCAACCTGATCAATAAAATCGATGGAATGTCTCTTACACCTCACCGGAGGGCACTTCTCCAAATCTTACTGCTGCATGCCTGCGACCAGGGGAATACACTTTGGGCCCACCCAACAGAACGCAGCAGGCCAAAGCAGCTTATCACCCCATCCAGGTTTCGAGAAAACAATATCTGGTTTGCCCTGGAAAATGGGATCCTTCTCTGGAGTGGAGCCGGAAATCCGGTCTCGCTGGTTTCCTGGCCCGATCATCCACCAGCAGAAGGAGGCATCAGTCTCTATGAGGGGCGATTGAAGGATTTGGCTCCTTCACTCGGAGATCTGGGAATTACCGCAATAACGGCGAACATACCTCGCCCAAACCAGGCTTTCTGGACACTCTCTGCTCTTTGGGCGGGATGGCTTTGGG
>Ga0105092_10000195_pt1 | contig 29979 bp, 28 predicted proteins | sample PPLLak2March2015_FD_87021 | JGI IMG/M metagenome (GOLD analysis project Ga0105092, IMG submission 87021) | Freshwater sediment microbial communities from Prairie Pothole Lake near Jamestown, North Dakota, USA - PPLs Lake P7 Core (1) Depth... | ecosystem: Environmental > Aquatic > Freshwater >... | reverse complement strand
GGCCGAGGTCCGGCCAAGCGATCTTGTTCTTGAGATCGGCTGCGGCAGCGGTTTCGTGTCCAAGGAGCTTGAAGGTATTGCGCCGAGCATTCTGGCCACTGACATCAATCCTCACGCCGTCCTGGCAGCGAAAGCGCTAGGAGTCGATGTGGTGAGGGCCGACCTTTTTCAAGGCATTAACGGAAGGTTCGACCTCATCCTCTTCAACCCTCCATACCTCCCCACCGCGCCGGAGGAGAGGACAGGCCAATGGATAGATCATGCTCTGGACGGAGGCGAAGACGGTCGGGAGGTCATCGCCCGGTTTCTGAAAGACCTAATGTCTCATCTGAGCCCGACGGGAAGAGCGTTGCTGCTGATATCCAGCTTGACGGGGCTCGAAGAGGTGCGGGAGATGGCTGTCGCGCAGGAATTTCATACTACTGTTGTGGCCACGGAGAGATGCTTCTTTGAGCAGCTTCATGTTTTGAGGATATCCGTCGCGCATGAAAGAGATTAGTGATCTCTTGTTCTCTTTGGGCTATTCGGACCGGACTCGTTCCTAATATTATCTATTTGATTATTCTATCTAAATTATATGCAGGCCTTTTGCGGACCAATTTATGCTTTGAGTATATTATTAATATCAAATAATTTAATTTCTATCTAAACATGTCGCTTTGCATATCTTAAATCTATATACTGGTCAATTGATATAATTGTTTCGTCTATCAAATCGTTATTATTGGGCCGGGTTCTTTGGATCGTTATCTAATGCATTGGCAGATGTTTATTGCTTTTATTAAGCAATATTGCTCGATCTTGCATAACTTTATATTTGTGAAAAATTAGGGAAAAACGTAGGCGCTCTTGCAGTATGCTAATGGTGATAAAACAATGAAACTTCGGGTAGTCAGTTCCAAGAAGGAGATCGATGATCTGAACAAGAATGAACAGCTGATACACCTGGCATTTCGGGCAGCCAACACGGATATCTTCAAGCTCCTGCAGAACTGTCCCAGGGTCAGGGCTGTTCAAGTGCCGTCCTCCTACCGCAAGACTCTATCTCGGGCCAGCGAGATGTTCCTGGTGATGCAGGGTGTGGAGCTGATCGAAGGCGATGTCTGGGGCCACCGAAAGGATATCGACGATTACTACTGCATCGATGAGCGGGTGCTGGAGAGGATAGATGCTCTGCAAAGCAGCGGGGAGAATGCAAATGACATTGCACGCACCATCTCCAGAGATACCAAGCTCTCCCCGGCACTGGTGAAGTATCTCGTCAAGCAGAGATCTTAAGCGGGTTGTTCCGCTTCTTCGCTTTTAAGACGGGCGCGCTCAGCAGCCAGCAAAGATATAAGCTTTTCTTGAACCTCATTAACGCCTTGGCCAGTTTCCGTGGACATCTCCGGAACTTCCTCATACCTTTTGATATCGGTCTTGTTGGCCACGACAAGCAAGGGGAGCCTGGTCCAGCTCTTCATATCTTCTGCCAGACGAAGCTGGGACTGCAAGGGATAGCCGCAGTGCTCGCTTGGGTCCAGTATGAAAAGGATAACGCCCGGCAGGTGGTTTAGCGCGGCCATGGCCTGGCGCTCGATATCATTCCTCTCCTCGTCGGGGCGGTCGAGCAGGCCGGGAGTGTCTACCACCTGATACTTCAGGTCGTCTCGATAAAAGTGGCCCACATAAACGCCGCGGGTGGTGAACGGATAGCTGGCGATCTCCGGCCTTGCTCCTGTCACGCGGGCGATGAAGCTCGACTTGCCGACATTGGGGTAGCCGGCAATGAGCACCGTCGGCAGCGCCGGATCGATGGTCGGCATCTGGCGGAGCATGTTGCGGGCGTCATTAAGAAAGAGCAGGTCTTTTTCGATGGACCTCATGACGGAGGAGATGCGCCCGAAGGCCGCCTTTCGAACTGACATGGTGTCCTGGGTGCGGGAGTGTTTCATCTTGCCCATCGACTCTCGGGTGATCAGTCTGACCTGATTTGAAGCCCAGTCCAGGCGAGAGAGGCTGATTCTCATGGCATCAACGCCCACAATGATGTCCGCCATCTCCCGGTAAAACGGCGGCAGGTTATCGAAGGACGGAAATTTCCTGATCAGATTGGAGATATTGTCGGAGATTATGTTGCCTGCGTTTCGCACCATCGACTCATTGTCTTCGGCTCGGGCGGCGCGTCGGAAGGCTTTATCCAGAAGCTCTTGTGAGGTTGGAACGGTAGGAAGCTGCTCAAACATTAACTCCAGTTTACCGGCAATGGCAGATAAACCTTTAGGCCGCGTCGGAATATTTGATAAATAAAATGTTTTCGGAAGGCTTATATAGGACTTCTATATCTATATAGATGAGGTGGCCTGTTGAAAAGATTAGGCACCGCGCTTCATGTGGTGGCGAATAGACTGATTGTCCGCGGCGAGCAAAACGATGGAAGCGAGACCAGTATTCCCAGAACAAACTCTTGGGTTGTGGATCAGAAACGAACGAAGGTCGGAAAAGTTTTCGATATATTTGGCCCTGTTGATAATCCGTATATCATTGTTCGACCAAACAGAGGAATAGATGCCGCTGCCCACGTCGGAAAGAAACTCTATATCGACGAGGCGTCGGGGAGAGATGGCAAGTGGAAGAGATTGAGAAGCTGAGAGAGATAGAGAGGGTGGAGCCGGAGAAGCTCAAAGAAAGGACCCGGCTCAAGCGCGAGAAAGAGAAGGTAGACGAGTTCGAGAAGTTCACCGTGGAGTGCCCGGAATGCGGGAGCCATACTCTGGTGCGCGACTACGAGCGGGCCGAGCTTGTCTGCTCTGATTGCGGTCTCGTCATCGACGAGAACTTCATCGATCAAGGGCCGGAGTGGAGAGCTTTTGATCACGATCAGCGCATGAAGAGGTCGAGGGTCGGCGCGCCCATGACCTACACCATTCACGACAAGGGCCTCTCTACCATGATCGATTGGCGGAACAGAGACTCTTACGGCAAGACCATTTCCTCCAAGAACAGGGCGCAACGGTACAGGCTGAGAAAATGGCAGAGGCGCATCCGGGTCAGCAACGCAACGGAGCGCAACCTTGCCTTCGCGCTGTCCGAGCTGGACAGGATGGCATCCGCTTTGGGTCTTTCCCGGAACGTGCGAGAGACGGCAGCCGTGGTCTACCGCAAGGCAGTGGACAAGAATCTCATCCGCGGGCGGAGCATTGAGGGCGTGGCCGCAGCCGCGCTTTATGCTGCATGTCGCCAGTGCAACGTGCCGCGCACCCTGGACGAGATTGCCGAGGTGTCCAGAGTCTCCCGAAAAGAGATCGGCAGGACCTATCGGTTCGTATCCCGCGAGCTGGCCTTAAAGCTCATGCCCACGAGTCCGATTGATTATATTCCCCGCTTTTGCAGCGGCCTTAATTTGAAAGGCGAGGTGCAGGCCAAGGGAATCGAGATCCTGCGCCAGGCCGCGGAGAAGGAACTCACCAGCGGGCGCGGGCCCACGGGCGTGGCCGCAGCCGCCATCTACATCGCCTCAATTCTTTGCGGCGACCGGCGGACGCAGCGCGAGGTGGCCGATGTGGCGGGCGTGACGGAAGTCACCATCAGGAACCGCTACAAAGAGCTGGCGGAAGAGCTGGACATTGAGATAATCCTCTAAAATGGGATTGTCTCCAACATTCTTTATTTGATTATAATCTTGAATATCCAACATTGCGTCTCATTTTGAATCGTGATCATTTGACCAATTCGTCAATTTTAACTGCTTCGACGGTTTCGAGGATATTGACCTATGCATTTCAGTTGGGCTGAGCTTGTTTTCCAGCCTTACCGATTCTTCGCGCCCTTTAGTCCCGCCGCCCAGCATTTCAACGAGCCGGTCGATGAAGGCGATCTGGCCTTTGTGAATCTTCTTCTTTCCCTGTTCCGAATTAAGCCACGCGGCTCTGTCGATCTCAGGATACTCCTTTACGATCCCCGATTTTTTTGGCCACTCCAATGAAAATTTATTGCTAACTACCATTTTTTCATCCAGATCTTTTTGCAGGGCATAGGCATGAATCATCTTGCCGCTCGGCTGCCGGACCATGCCCAGATCGAGGAACTCGCCGTCAATGTCAAAGCCGGTCTCTTCCCGGAATTCTCTTCTGGCCGCTTGCAGTGGATTTTCATCTCCTTCCATCAACCCTTTCGGAATCGACCAGGCATTTTCGTCCCTATTCTCCCAGAAAGGGCCTCCGGGATGCACGAGAAACATCTGAAGCCGGCTGTCTTGGAAACGGAAGAGAAGGATGCCGGAACTATGCGAGGCGTGCGGTGGCATGACTGGTATTGTTTGTATTCGAAGAGGGAAAAGCCTATGGATTTAAGCCTTGGAAGCCGAAATGCTTGCATGAGTGAGAGCCCGACTGTTCGATTTTGGGAGGTGGACTTCCTGCGAGGAGTGGCGATTCTCATGATGGTCCTCTTTCATTTTGTTTTCGATTTGAATTATTTCGGCATTCGATCCGTTGAAGTCCATTCCGGATTCTGGTTCTATTTCGCTCGTCTCACCGCCTCGCTCTTTCTCCTGCTCGTGGGTGTTTCTCTGGTTCTGAGCCACTTTCGGGCCGAGCGGCAAGGCTGGACAGTCCAGTTCCGGCTGAGGGTTCTAAAACGGGGCATCTGGATATTCTGCCTGGCTATGGGCATCACATTTGTAACTTACCTATTCGTCGGAGACGGATTCATCGTCTTCGGGGTGCTGCACCTCATCGCGGTATCGCTCCTGCTCGCACTTCCATTTCTCCGGTTGCATTGGTTGAATTTTGTTTTTGGATTGTTATTCATACTGTCAGGGCTGTTTATTCAAAGCATTAATGTCAATTATCCCTGGCTGCTGTGGCTGGGGCTGGAGCCTTCTGGATTTTATTCCCTGGACTATTTTCCCATCGTTCCCTGGTTTGGCGTGGTACTTACGGGAGTTGCCACGGGTGATCTTTTCTACGGAGGTTATCGTCGAAAGATCCCGTTGCCTGATCTCGGCGGCTCTCCGTTCGTGGGGTTGCTGGCGTTCTTGGGCCAAAATTCTCTGGTGATTTATCTTATCCATCAGCCGGTGCTAATCGCATTATTCTATCTTTGCGGCGTCTCTCTGCCCTGGAATTGACTGCACGATCCTACACCTACAGGCTGATCCCGCAAGATAAAAATATCTGAGTGACTTGGAACGGCAAGATATGAATGGACAGAATCGCAAGGACATCCGCCCCGGTCTTGAGGTGGACATAATTCTAAAGAAGGACCAGCGCACCGGCAAGAGAACGCGAGGAATCGTCAAAGAGCTTCTCACCAATTCATCATACCATCCGCACGGCATAAAGGTGCGGCTGCAGGACGGCCAGGTGGGCAGGGTACAGGAAATCCTCAGTTCTCAGTGAATCAAAGGAATAACCTGCTAATTATTTGATGCTCGCAAATCGGTCATTCGGGCCTTTCTATGTTTTTCATCCTGTTACGTTGCCGTTCGTATGGCGCTAATTCTCCCCCGCATTTAGCGCAGCGATTATCTGATGATACGATATAATATATTTTGCATGACGGACAATAAAACCACTGTTTCATGTTCCTCTTGGTAATTTTAAATTCCATTCTTAAATTAACGAATATAAGGATGTGGTACACTAAAGGCGTGGTATCTGCTTCTCGACCCCTAGCTTTTTATCTTCCGCCTTCCCAAGTCTTCGCTCATGGTAAAGGAAGTACATGCAGCTCATATCCTGTGCAAGACCGACAAGAAAGCCATAGAAGTGCAAGAGAAACTGGCAGCCGGCCAGAGCTTTGCCGAGATGGCCCGCAAATACTCACAATGCCCCTCCGGCAAGAGCGGCGGCGACTTGGGCTGGTTTGGCAAGGGCCGCATGGTGCCTGAGTTCGAGAAGGCGGCCTTCGAGGGCGAGAAAGGCAAGATCCTGGGGCCGGTGAAGACCCAGTTCGGCTATCATCTCATCAAGGTTCTGGATAAAAAATGAGTTTTCAATTGATCTGGCCGCTCACTTCGCCTCTCCTCGGAGGTTTTTCCGGGTTGCGGCTCGCATTTTCTATTTTACTTGCATCCATTTTTGCAGTATCGGTTCCGCTTTCAATAATTCCCGGTGAGCGCAGGCAAGGTTGCTTCTGTTCAAACACTCGCTGGAGCTGGAGATTGCCGATGAGGTCTCCCTCATATCAGAAGTGAAATTGCCATTGGATTTGACGATGAATGGCTGATATTGAGAGTACTTATTCTGGAATGAGCCGAAGGCTTTCATCAGGTCGGCTTGCTGCAACCGTGTGGCATTCAGGTCTCCTTGGCCTGAGTAATTGAGTGCCAGCGAATACGGTTCGTCGACCCGTCTTAAATCTTCATGGAATGCATTCGTGGTTAACGCTATGCTGGCGTAGACGCCTGCCGCGGCCAGGAATAAGGCCACAACGACAAATGCCGCTTTCAGGTTCTTGTCCTTGCGCTTGATGGTCTCGCAGCTGTTCCAGCCCAGCAGATTGTACAGACCGCAATTTCCAGTCGCCGCCTGAAAAAGCAGGACCAGGGTGATCAAATAGAGCGGAATTTGCCAGTCTACGGCCACCCAGAAAAACGCTATGATGAGGCAAATCTCTGCTAGTATCACCCTAAAGAGCCGGTCCAGCGTGCCGAGGTTCTTCACGAACATGCTAGTTCCCGTATGACATTATTAAGGGTTTCCGTTTGCCGTTAGCTTGCGGTCTTGGGTTGTACCATTACACATAATCCACTGCGCATATTATTTACGATTTTTAATCCCTGCATTCATTGCGCATCCTGCTGCAAATAGCGGTCATCTTTAATAACAAATTTTGAAATATTCTCGCAAAGGTTTACAAAGAACTGATGGATAATTCTCCCTTCGCCCAACTTTTCAAACTAAACTCCATTTTAAATACTAGCAATACTATAACAAGTGAATCCTTAAGAAAAGGTTCATTATAATGTCTGCTGTGTCTGGTATCCCTATTACTAATACCTCAGATTTTGTAGAGGTCCAAAATATCAGCGTGCCATTGGAAGCGGCCCCGGTCTTTCCCGGCGATCCAAAGTATTCCAGAGCATCCATATCCCGGCTGGAGGACGGAGCGGAATATAATTTGTCCTCTATTTATCTTGGCACTCATTCGGGCACTCATATCGACGCTCCGGCGCATCTGCTTCGAGGCGGCAGGACAATTGATCAGTATCCTTTAAGCCGATTTATTCTGCCGGTTCAGGTAGTATCCGTGAATTGCCCCGGCAACGGAGATCCGATTGACCTGTCCGCCCTGCAGGATTTGAAATCCGGCGAAGGTGAGGCTCTGCTCTTCAAGACGAATAATTCTCGTCGTCGCTTGATGCATAATTCAGTCTTCACAGAGGAATTTGTCTATCTATCACGAGAGGCTGCAGCTCGTTGTGCTTCGCTGGATTTTGGCCTTGTAGGCGTCGATTACCTCTCCGTGGATCGATACGGTGACGACCTTGCTCCGGCGCATCGCGCTCTATTGGAAAATGAAATTTTGATCTTGGAAGGCATTGATCTCGAAGCCGTCTCTCCCGGAAGGTATCATCTCATCTGTCTGCCGCTAAATGCGGCGGACCTCGATGCCGTCCCGGTTCGAGCCGTCCTAGTAAGGTGATAAATCTGCCTCTCGAATTCATGTACAAATTTGCATTGGACCATATGCCGGATGCAGTCATCATGAGCGATCCGGATGGAAAGATCACATACATGAATCCGGCTTTGGAGCGGTTGGTAGGGTCGCTAACCTGCGATACAATGGGAACGAATTGCACTGAGGTGCTGGGAGAGCATTTCTCTGAAATTTTGCGCGCGTTACAGGAGAAATCTAAAGACGCCGCGAGCGGCAGGTTCGACTTAAATGGAAGAGTCCTGGAGTACTCTGCCTCTCGAATAAACGAGGGCGGCAGACTTCTCGGTGTCATCATCATTTTGAAGGATGCGCCGTCTACATTCCTCCCGTCCGGTGAAGAATGCGGCGGTGTCGGTAGCGACAAATCCTGCTGCGAATCAGGCAATGAACGCGGCAAGAAGGACCGCATCCTTGCCGGGGCGGCTCTCGCCGCAAACCAGCTCCTGATCACAAGAGAGATGGACCTGGCGTTCGAGCAAGCAATGGAGGCATTGGGATGTTCCGCAGATGTGGATCGAGTCTGCATCTTCGAGAACATCCGTTCTGCAACGGGCGAAAGATGCTGCAAATTGCGATACGAGTGGGCGAATGACATAAGAATTCCCAAATTAAGTCAAATTCTCCCTGCTGTTCTATCTTACGACTATCCGGTTCGCTGGGGCGATTGTCTGGAGGACGGTATGCCTCTCAAGGGGCTTGCCAGGAACCAGCCCGTGCAGATAAAAGCATTTTTCGAGCAATTAAATGTGCTCTCATTTCTTGCCGTTCCCATATTCGCTATGGACCGATTCTGGGGCTTCATAAGTTTTGATGATCTGCAGTGTGAGCGGATCTGGACCTGGAATGAAGTATCGGTCCTGATGACCATAGCCAGCGCCATCGGCGGCATCATGGACCGTTATGAAGCCGAAAAGGCGCTGCGGGAGAGCGAGGAGAAATACCGCGAGCTGGTGGAAAGTGCCAACAGTATCATCATGAGAACAGACACCCTTGGCCGCATCACCTTTTTCAATAAATTTGCGCAAAGCTTCTTCGGCTATTCGGATGCGGAGATCTTAGGCAAAAATGCGCTGGGCACGATTGTTCCCCTGATGGATTCAGAAGGGCGAGATTTGCGCGAGCTATTCAGGGATCTTGCCGTCCATCCGGAAAGCTATGCCTCCAATGTTAATGAGAACATGCGTCGCAACGGAGTGCGAGTATGGATTGCCTGGACCAACCGACCGGTTTTAAATGAACGCGGCGAGGTCGTCGAGATCTTATCTATCGGCAACGATATCACTGAAAATAAATTCTCCAGCCGGAGGCTGAAGGAGGCGGCGCAGGATCTGCGGGAGACCAGGGACTACCTGGAAAATCTCATCGCTCATGCCAATGCGCCCATTATTGTCTGGGATCCATCCTTTAAAATCACCAGGTTCAACCATGCCTTCGAGAGGCTGACAGATCATAATGCCAGGGATATGCTGGGAAAACCGCTCGATATTCTCTTTCCCGATGCGAGCCGGAGTGCGTCCCTCTCCTACATCCGCAAGACTCTGGCTGGAGAGCGATGGGATGCGGTTGAAATCCCCATCTTGCGAAGGGACGGCACCATTCGAACGGTGCTCTGGAACTCGGCCACCATCTATGATGAAGAGGGGCGGCATGTCGTTGCCACCATTGCCCAAGGACAGGATATAACCGAGCGAAATCAGGCACAGGAACAGGTTCGTTTCCAGGCGTCTCTCCTCGACCAGGTCCGCAATTCCGTGATCGCGACGGATCTTCGCGGCAATATCATTTATTGGAATCGGTTTGCCGAAGTTCTCTATCAGTACACTGCCCAGGATGTATTGGGAAAGAGCATCGCTGAGACCATTGTGCCCATTGACCGGCACTGGCGAATCAGCGAAATCATGGCTGCAATCGAGAGTTCGAGCTACCTGGAATGCGAGCTGCGGGTTCGGCGAAAGGACGGAAGCATATTCCCGGCCTTCTACACCTTCAATGCTCTGAAGGACCTCAAGGGAAAGCATATCGGATTTGTGGGCGTGAGCGTCGATCTCACGGAGAGAAAGCGAGCGGAACAGGACCTGCGGCTGGCCAAGGAGCGTGCCGAATCGGCAACCAAAGCCAAGTCCGAGTTCCTTGCCAATATGAGCCACGAGATACGGACGCCCATGAACGCAGTCATCGGGCTGACGGGCCTTCTCCTTAATACGGAAATCGACGAGCAGCAGCGGGGCTATATCGAGATCATTCGCAGCAGCGGTGATGCACTGCTCTCCATCATCAGCGATATCCTGGACTTCTCCAAGATCGAAGGCGGAATGCTGGAGCTGGAGAGCCAGCCTTTTGATCTCATCGATTGTCTGGAAGCGTCCATTGATCTGGTAGAAGACGCGGCTGTCAAGAAAGGGCTCTCGATATCCTACACCATTCCGCCAACCGTCCCATCAATGATCGTGGGCGATTCGACCCGCCTTCGCCAGGTTCTGGTCAACCTGCTCAGCAATGCCGTAAAATTTACCGAAAAGGGCTCGGTTTATATCGCAGTTTCCTCGCGGCCTGCCCCGTCCGGCCATGAAATTCAGTTCTCCGTGCGGGATACCGGGATCGGCATATCCGAGGATCGCATGAATCGTCTCTTCCAGTCCTTCAGCCAGGTCGATGCTTCGATGACTCGAAAATATGGCGGCACAGGCCTTGGGCTCGCCATCTCCAAGCACCTGGTGAGCCTCATGGGTGGAAGCATTCGGGCAGAGAGCAACCTGGGGCAAGGGTCCACCTTCTATTTCTCGATTCTAGCAGAGGCCGCCGTGCAACCGGCCACGGAGGGGTTTGCCGGAAAACCGATCTTGGTGGTGACTGAAGACGAGTCTTTGCGCGAATTGCTCTATGTTATCCTGAACTCCTGGTCCATGCAGCAGAAGAGCGTTTCATCCGCCGCGCTGGCCGAGGAATGTCTCTCCAAGGGTTCCTTTGATCTGGTCCTCTTGGACCTGCAAACGGACCGTTGGGATTTTATGATGCAGACGGCCCGCTCGAAATCAACTCCTGTGATCGCTCTGGGCACCATCGGAGGAGATGCCATTCTATTCTCATCCGCGGTTTCCCGACCGGTCAGGCCGTCAAGTCTGGCCCAGGCAGTCCATCGAGTCCTGCAAAAGAGCAGAAGCCGAGCGACGTCCTCGTTGCAGGCGGCATCGGCAAGCAGCAAAGATGAAATGAATCTATCTATTCTCCTGGCCGAGGACAATGCCGTGAACCAGATGGTGGCGCTGCGTATGCTGGAGCGCTTGGGCTGCCGGGCGGATGTGGCCACTAACGGTCTTGAGGTCTGTCGGGCGATGGAGACTGGGCATTACGATGTAGTGCTGATGGATGTGCAAATGCCGGAGATGGACGGCCTTGAGGCCACCAGAAAAATACGCGGCATGCCCAAAATTTCCCAGCCCTACATCATCGCCATGACGGCGCACGCTATGAAAGGCGATAAGGAAGAGTGCCTGAAGGCCGGCATGGACGACTACGTCTCAAAGCCGGTGCGTATCGAGCAGCTACAGGCAGCCCTGCGAAACAGCCGCAAGGAGAAACGAGGCAATGATCAACTGCAAAGGCCGGTTTGATGCCGCGGATGATGGTGATTAAATCAAAATAATATTGTGATTAAAAATTACATTATGATAAAAAAATAAAATTAATACTTTTGATCAAACCACCAGATGCCGCAGCTCCCAGAGCAATTTGGGGTTGAGCCGGAAGAGCACGCGTAGCATGCCGCGCAGATCCATCTTGGATATGTCTTCCTTTTTCAGGGACCCGAGGAGCTGGTTTAAGTCGTTATCCGATAGCTTCACGAAGAACTCCTTAAAGTCATAGCTGCGAGCGAGCAACTTGCCGATGTCCTCTCGCCAGCGGTCCTCGTAATCCTTGAGGCCCGATTTGCTCACGTTGCCTGCGGCAAGTGCCGTCGCCGCCACCTCGCCTGCGATGATGCCTGCCTGCATGGCGTTCAATATGCCGCCGCCTGTGAGCGGATCACTCTGCCGCGCGGCGTCTCCCACCAGCATAACGCCGTCCGCCGTGGTGCATTCGATGGGTCCGGTGCAGGGGTCGCCTCCTACTACCATCTCCAGGACTCTTCCATTGGGATAGTGAGTCCTCATGAAAGATCGCAGCAGTCTCATGGGCTCGCCGGGCTTTGATCGAGAGCCCAGGACCCCCAGGCCGACGTTGGCCAGCTTCTCGCCCTTGGGAAAAGCCCAGGCATACCCGGAAGGCGCGACTGTATTTCCCAGGAAAAATTCGCTGTATTCGCTATCAATGGACGGATCGTGCACCAGGAACTGGGCACAGGTACCGATATCCTTGAGCCTCAGGGTGGTATCGATGCCCGCCCAGCGCCCCACCTTGGACTCGACGCCGTCGGCTCCTATGACGATGGGTGCCTCGATATCCAGGCTCTCGCCCCCACGCATGACGGAGACGCCGCGAGGCACACCGTCTTTCTTGAGCAGCCCAAGGGCGCGCGTCTTGACCATGACTTTTGCGCCGGCCTCGGCAGCCTGCATGGCCAGGGCGCGGTCGAAGATCTTCCTCTCCAGGACATAGCCCACCTCGGCTCCGGCCTTGTCCTCGGACATGACGATGCATGAGCCGTCCGGGGCATAGATCCTGGCACCCTTCAAATCTGCTGCTATCCATTCCGGCTCAGGCTTCACCATCTGGCACAAAATTCTCTTGCCAACGCCTTCCGCGCAGCGCACCGGCTCGCCTATCTCCTGGCGTTTTTCAAGTAAGACAACCTTCAGGCCAGCCTGCGCTGCCGCTTTCGCTGCCATCGATCCGCCCGGTCCCGCGCCCACGACGACAACATCGCACTTTGTGCTCATGCCTTGACCTCCAGGGCTCCCACGGGACATATCTTGGTGCAGATGCCGCACTCCTTGCAGTCCGCCGCGACCTCGATCATGGTCTCCACCAGCTCCAGGGCACAGGTCGGGCAAACTCCGACGCAGGCACCGCAGTAGCAGCACTTGTATCTATTGATGGTAAGCAGGAAAATCACGTCCGTTTAGACCTGTGAATTGCCACGAGAATAATAATCCTTGCTCATAACCCTTGCCCGCCCACAGCTACGGCCACGTGGGTGGAAGCAGATACAATTTTTCCAAACCAATAAAATAAAAAAAGTTAACTGAATAGACATCTTCACGTGCTCTTTGCAGCCCGTTTTCATACTACCAGATGCCGCAACTCCCAGAGCAATTTTGGATTAAGCCGAAAGAGCACGCGTAGCATTCCGCGCAGATCCATTTTGGAGATATCTTCTTTCTTCAGGGAACCGAGCATCTGGTTCAGATCGTTGTCCGTCAGCTTTACAAAGAACTCCTTGAACTCGTAGCTGCGAGACAGATGCTTGCCGATGTCTTCCCGCCAGCGGTCCTCGTACTCCTTTAGTCCGGCTTTGCTCACATCGCCTGCGGTCAATGCCTTAGCCGCCACCTCTCCTGCCATGATGCCAGCTTGCATGGCGGACAGGATGCCTCCGCCGGTGAGGGGATCGGTCTGGCGGGCAGCGTCGCCCACCAGCATAACGCCGTCTGACGTCGTGGATTCTATCTGCCCCGCGCAGGGGTCTCCGCCCACTACCATCTCCAGCACCTTGCCGTTTGGATAGCGCGCCTTTACGAACTCATTCAAAAGCCTCGTTGCCTCGCCTGGCTTGGAACGAGTGCCGAGGACTCCCAGGCCCACGTTGGCCAGCTTCTCGCCTTTGGGGAAGGCCCAGGCGTAGCCCGCCGGAGCTATGCTGTTGCCGAGGAAGAATTCGGTATATTCGTCATCGATCGTGCTGTCCTGCACCAGGAACTGAGCGCAGGTCTCCATATCCTTCAGCTTCAACGTGGTGTCGATGCCCGCCCAGCGGCCTACCTTGGACTCGACGCCGTCGGCTCCGATGATGATGGGCGCCTCGATTTGCAGCGGCTCGCCGAGACGCATGGCGGAAACGCCGCAGGGCACACCGTCTTTCTTAATTAGGCCGAGGGCGCGGGTCTTGACCATGACTTTTGCACCGGCCTGTGCAGCCTGCATGGCCAGGGCGCGGTCGAAGACCTTTCTTTCCAGAACATATCCGACCTCGGACCCGCTTTTGTCCTCGGACATGACGATACTGGTTCCGTCCGGCGCGTAGATCTTGGCCCCTTTGACCTCTGCCGCAATCCATTCCGGCTCGGGCTTAACCATCTCGCACAGTGCCCTTTTTCCTACTCCCTCGGCACAGCGCACCGGCTCGCCGATCTCCTGGCGTTTTTCCAGCATGACAACCTTCAAACCCGCCTGCGCTGCGGTTTTCGCGGTCATGGAGCCACCAGGTCCCGCACCCACGACGACCAGGTCGCACTTCATGCTCATGCCTTGACCTCCAAGGCTCCTACGGGGCATATCTTGGTGCAGATGCCGCATTCCTTGCAATCTGATGAGACCTCTATAAAGGTCTCCACCAGCTCCAGGGCACAGGTCGGGCAAACTCCGACGCAAGCCCCGCAGTAGCAGCACTTGTATCTATTAACGGTAAGCAAAAGATCACATCCTACTAAATAATCATGTGTGGGGAAATATAGCTGGATTCACGTACTTATTTTATCACATTTATCATTTTTAAATATATCGCTAATATTCAATCTGGAAATCCTCGTAGTCTTTGCTCTCCAGCTCAGAGAACTCCATTCCCAGGACCATTGAACCGGCCGGGCCGCTCTTCATAAGCCGGAGCAGCTTTCCAACCGTTTTCCTCTCTCCTTCCAGCACAGCCTCCACTCCACCGCCGGGAATGTTTCGCACCCATCCCTTGATGCCCAGCTCCTTGGCTTTATCCCGGGTGAAGGCGCGATAGTTGACGCCTTGCACCTTGCCTGAAACGCGAACATGCACTGCTATCATCATCGCGCTCCGGTCACCAGGTCTTCCAGAGCCTTTCGCTGATCCTTGGCTTTGATGATGCCCGATGCCAGCAGCACGCCCTCTGAACCCAGCTCAAGAGCCGATTTCAGGTCTTCACCATGAGTTATTCCCGCACCGCACAGAACGCCCACGCTCGGAGCAATCGCCTTCACTGCGGCCACAGACCCGCGGATGACATCGGGATTGGCTTTAGAGACAGGAATCCCGCTGCCGATCAATTCGGGCGGCTCGACGGCCACATAGTCGGGGTTAAGTGCCGCAGCAGCCTGCGTTGTTGCTACGTTATTGGTGCAGACGATGGTTTTAAGGTCGACGGATTTGCAGGCCGTAATGGCGGCATCGATTTCGGCCAGCTTCAGCCGTCGCTCGGAGTGATTGATGAGCGATCCGGAGGCACCTGCTGCTTTCAAGGATGCCGCGGTTATGTGGCCTGTGAAGCCTCCGTATCCCACGCCGTCCACGTGCTGCGCAAATACCGGTATCTTCACAGCTTTCGAGATGGCGTGAATGTCGGCCACCTGGGGGACGACTGCCATCTGCACTGAGTACTCCTGTGAGATATCTTCGCAGATTTCCGCCAGCCGCAGAGCCTCAACGCCGGTCGATTCACGATAAGTCTTGAAATTGAGAACGATTATTGTCACAGTCTCCCTCGTTTGAGATCATGTTATTTCAGAATGAGCATATATATTTTGGCTGCATTTTCCATGCAGGTCTTGATAATATTTTTCGTAAGCCTCGTGGCCAATGCACTCTCCGGCAAAGAACATCTTGATGTCGCCTTGTGAGATCATGGCGATCAAGGGCAGCATCCCCTTCTCCTGTTGCTGAATCATGTGATAGAGCAGGCCCTCGGCTTGGGTATAATCGATCCTTATCGGCTCTAATTCCCTGTGCTCTTGCAGGAAGCGCTCAAAATCGGGCAGGCATCTCTTGCAGATGGCGCAGTCCTTTTTGCCGATGAAGAGCAGCACGGGCATCTCTTTGCTGCATATGTTCCCTGCCAGCTTTTGCGCCGGTCCATAGGCATCCGTTAAAAAAGATTCCACTACCTCGGATACCTCGTCTTCGGAAACGCGGTATTTCTCAGCTAGCTCTTCGGCGAGCTTCTTTTGCTTCATCGCTATGAATCCCTGCACTCGGGCCATGAGATCCATGAGCGACTACTGTTTTCACTCATTCCTTAAAACCGTAATGGTTCCGGCCAAAGCCGCCAGTGGTTTTTGCATAACGCCGCAAAAATGGTGCCGGGCAACAGTGCTGCAAAAGCTCCGATCAGCGCCATTGAATGCGGATGGAAAATATAAAAGGGGCTGAAGGCAAGCGATTCCAACGCATTTTAGGCCATCACCTGCTCTTTGAGGATATATCGAATAAGATCTTCGGAGAGCTTGGTCTCACGCTGCAGCCTCTTTACGGTCTCTTCGATGCTGTTGCCCTCGGACATGAGCGTGGATATTCTGCGCACGATCTTGTCGCCGATGGTGTAATACTCATCGATGTCCTTGCGGTGACCCCAGACATCGCCCTTCAAGAGTTCAACTCCCTGGATGTCCAGGAACTGTTGGGCTGCTTTGGACATGGTCTCATGGTAGGATGGGGGGATCTGGACCGCCCGCAGGCGCGGGCAGGATTGTACCAGGTTCATCACATCCATATTGGATGCCCGGAAAGCCAGATGAACTACCTGTTCGTTTCTATTGAGGTCGGTTATCTCTTTCTTGGAACTTACTACCCTCAGCTTCATGGTACTTAGCAATGCTCTTAAAATATTTATAGATAATGGTAATCATAGTAATCCTTAATTAGATATACTGAGATTAGAAATTCAGATCTGGAAATATTTATGTATCAGTGCATGCCGCTGAAAATATGTGGGAAATTATGTTAAGTATTTCAATCTGTTTTTATAATGCCACAATTTTTATATTTTCAAAGCTTGCAGTTGTCCAGTAAGCGCTTTGAATGCACCAGGATGCATTGCATCCCATATCAAGACAATTGATGTGCCTGAAGATCCACCTTTGATGAGAAAAATTATAAAAAAAGCTACAATGAATTGAATCGAATGCAAAAGAATGCCTCTCATATTGCTGTATCAAAATGGGGTGAGAGTTATGGAAGAGAACGCCGTATGAATCACAGCTTTCTTTCCTTGCGAAATTCCTTTAATGCAGCCGAGCAGTTTGCCAAGATCCTGTCCGCCAGATCCTGGCTTGGCCAGGAACCGAGGCCGCAGTCGGGGCCTGTTGCCCGAAGCCGCGCTCCGAACTGCCGATAAGCCGCATCAAGCCTCTTTTTCATAACCTGCGGCGACTCTTGCCGCAAGACTTCTGCCTCCAGCCTTGGCATGTCTCCCCAGAGATTGACTCCCAGTTGATCATTCAGCCGGGCCGTCATGGCCAGTATGTCCGTGCGGGCGATGCCGGCTCGAAGATAGGTGTCCGTCTCCTCCAGGACCTTCTTGTCGATCAGCAACAGATAATCGGGGTTGGCCGCAGACTCGATGCCCACGATGCTGATGCCTGAAACGCGAGCGCAGGGCTCGGCATAAAGGGGCGAGTGCAGATGAACCTCCGAGTCCATGCCCCGGCAGGGCGCGCTGGCGATCTCCAGGGCTTCTAAAATCTCGTCCTCGGAAAAGACGATATTTGAACTCATACCAAGAGACGGCTCGTCCAGGGATGCCACGGCCATAACGCCAGCATCCTTCGCATTTTCCAGAAACGAAGCCACGCTTTTTGCAAGGCTGAAGAGGATGTCCGTATAATTCGTGGCCCCGAAGGCGGAGATGTAAAGCTCCAGCGGGCCGGTGACGCAGACGCGCACCTTCTGGCCGGTCGGCACAGCCTCAAGCTCCTGGATCTTTGCATTCTCTTTCGCGATCCTGTAAGGACTTTCGGCGAGCTTTGGGTCCTCAATCGGGTCCATGAACATGCGGATCATGTCCCTGAACTGGGGGTAAGTCGGGACCTCGACACCCGCTGCGCTCTTGCGAGCGAGAACGTCGCGCACAAGTTGCAGGTATTGTTTCTTGTCCAGGCTCTCCCGGCGCACGCCCTTGGGCATAGGATAGCTGCCGACGTCGTCGAAGAATATGTCGTCTTCTCGCATTGTCTTCCCTGTCATTTCATCATCACCGCATCATCACGTTTAGCTCGTCATCACTGCTCTGCCGCTTTATTCCATTGAATTGCCGCGCCTAGGTGAAGCGCTTCAGGTAGTCCTTCAACGAATCATATTTTCCAGGGATGTTCTCGAAGTGCTCTTCCTGCTCATCCAGTCGGGCCATAGCTGCAGGCAGGGGCGGATTTACACCCACCAGCCGCACGATCTCATCCGGGAACTTGGCCGGATCTGCGGTCTCCAGGGATATGCAGGGGCTCCATTCGCCGCACTCGGCCAGATACTTCATGAGCCCGGCAAAGCCCACAGCTCCATGCGGTTCGAGCAGAGTGCCGTATTTCTGGTAGGCCTCTTTGATGGTCTGCCGCGTTTCGGCGTCGGTGACTGAGACTGCATAAAGCTCGCGGCGCAATAGTTCCATATCCGGCTGGCGGCTGACGTGGCCGGTCTCGTCCATGCAGCCTCCGTAGAGGTAGAAGAGGCGGGCGAGATTGCTGGGATGGCCGACATTCATGGCATTGGAGATGCAGTTCTTGCTGGGCCTGATCGGCTCGTAAATTCCAGTGCGCACGAAATTCGGGAATTCATCGTTCTCATTCGTGGCTGCGATGAATCTATGCACGGGAAGGCCCATCTTCAGAGCAATCAGGCCGCCCATGAGGTCGCCGAAGTTGCCGCTGGGAACGGAGAAAACCGCCTCTTTTCCGCTTGGCGATGCCCGCGAGAAGGCGTAGAAGTAGTACACTGCCTGGGGTAGCAGCCTCCCGATGTTGATGGAGTTGGCTGAAGAGAGGTTTAAGCCCGCCAGATCCCGGTCCACAAAAGCCTGCTTGACCAGTGCCTGGCAGTCGTCGAATTTGCCGACCACGGCCAGGGGAAAGACGTTCTTTCCCAGAGTCGTCATCTGGCGGCGCTGGCGCTCGGTGACCTCATTTTCCGGGAAGAGTACCACGACTTTGATGTTGTCGAGACCGTAAAAGGCGTGAGCCACGGCTGACCCGGTGTCGCCCGATGTCGCCGTCAGGATAAGGATGCTCTTTCCGTCCTGCTTCAGGAAATACTGCATGAGCCTGCCCATGAGGCGGGCGGCGAAGTCCTTGAAGGAGCAGGTCGGCCCGCGATCCAGGCGCAGGACGTACTTTTCGTCGAAAACTTTCTGCACCGGAACATCATAATTGTATGCGTCGGCCAGCATCCCACGCAGGGCATCGTCAGGAACCAGATCGCCAAGATACGGTTTTATTACTTCGTAGGCGATCTCGGGGTAACTCATCCTGGAAAATTCCATAAGCCTGCTTAGTGGGATCTTGGGGATCTCTTCCGGCATGTAGAGCCCCTTGTCCGGGGCCTGGCCCACCAGGAGCGCTCGGCGGAAATCAACGTGCTCGGGGTGGCCGTTGGTGCTGAAGAATTTGATGAGAGACATGGTCAATATAATTGAATCGCGTCCGGTCTTTAAGGCTTCGGGTTGAATCGGGCTTTGCATCTAAGGTACTGCTTTGACCTGACTTTTGGGTGCAGATTTTGGACTTTTGGGTGCAAATCAATATGCGATTTTATAAAAACTATCAATTTTATATGGCAAGGCATTCGTGGGGGATCTTATTTGCTTGGACTCGAAGAACGTCATCTGCTTCTCCATACTTGTCGATAACATGTATTCTCTTAACAACGGCCAACCAATGCACTTTTAGTACCGACGTTTTGGGCAATCCTGCCGTATTGCATGTTGGAGAGTCAAATGTAATTAGGATGTCAGTTGGTCCCAAATTTTCCGTTTTGGACGTGATATATGCGACAGTAAGTTGTCTATTTTCTAAATCGTGATATAAAACTAAAGCAGGTCTCGCTTTTGCTTCGACGAGATCAGAATGACAAAGAGGTATTTTTACGATATCTCCTTTCACTAAATTTTCCCACATACCAACCGCGGTTAATAATCGGGTTCCTCTGACAAGGATTCTGCGGTTAGCTGTGCAAGGGCCTCTACTATCTGATCATCTGTCAAATCCTCATCAGAATCGTAAGTGCAATGCTTGATCGGGATAACTAATGGATGGGGATTCCTACACTCACACATTACAACAATGTACTACTAACTAAAATATAAGCCTTTCATTCGAAAATTTGCATATTAATCATATTTTGTGGTTTTCTCTTCATATGAGATAAATTCGAATTGCACAATATTGTATCCTCTAATCATAAGAAGCTTGGCTTAATCATTCGGACTGATGGCCGTAAGCAGGCTTTTGCAACTAAAACGCGGAAATAGTCCTTCATGGGAAAGGTTTTTAACCCCTGCCTCAATCATTGTACCAATCTGTACATCATAGTACAAAATTGGAGAATGATTATAGTATGAATTTCACGAGGAGGGACCTGGATGCTTTCGTGCACCAGGAAAACGATTATGGATGGAGGAGTGGCGCATGATCATGCCCACGCCCTACCTGGCACTTCTGGTTTCCATTGCGGCTATGCTATCGATTACAATCTTCATCTTGCTGAGGAGATACCATGACTGAGGTGAGGCAATGATCAATCAAATTCTGCTTGTCGCATACGTGGCAGTCATCGTCCTACTGTCCTGGAAGCTGCGCCAGGGGACGTTCTCCGGATTCGTTCTCTCCGACCGCAACATCGCGTTTCCTGCGGTCATCGGCATCGCCTACACTGCAGCCTACTTCAGCGCCGCGTCATTCCTGGGCGGTGGCGGCTACGGCCTTACCGCCGGAATGCCCTGGGTGGTCTTTTGCGCCTTCTTCCACGTGGCCTTCGCCTGCCTTGCCTGGCTCATGGCCGGAAAGATCTGGGCCATGTCTAAAAAGTACGATGCCAAGACGGTGCCGCAGCTGCTGGAGAAGCGCTACAACTCTCCGGTGGGAAAGGTCATCTTAGCCGCGATCATGCTGCTCCTTTACACGGTTTATCTGGTGCCCATCTTCAAGGGATGCGCCACGCTCTTTCAGGGATTGATCGGCGTCAGCTACCTGCAGGGCCTGGTGATCGCCGTGGCCATTGTGGCCGTCTATTACGCCATCGGCGGCCTGCCTGCCATCATCTGGATCGGCTTCATCCAGGGTGTTCTAATGCTGGTGGGGGCGGTCTTCCTTTACGGCGGCCTCTTTTCCGCGGGCGGAGGAATGCAGATTTGGGACCACATTCCCGCGGCAGTGCTGAGCATGGACGGCCTGAATACGCCCTGGCAAAAGACTCTTGGCCAGGCATTTGCCATCAGCCTCGGACTGCTGGCCCTGCCGGATCTCTTGATCATGATATTCTCCGCCAAGGACAAGAGGGTAGTACGCTTCGCCGGCATCTGGGGGCCGCTGTCCATCGCGGTCTATGCCGTCTGCGTCTTCTCCTTGGGAATACTGGCCTACGGAGCCTTGAGTGCCGAACAGCTGGCACCCTTCATGAAAAATCCTGACGGCCTGGTGCCGTTCCTTGCCAAGACCATCCTTCCGCCGGGCTTCGACAGCATCGTCCTGCTGGCGGCCATCTCTGCGGCCATGTCTACCATGAGTGCCATCGTCCTGGTCACGACCACATCGCTGACGTCGGACATCCTGCGCTACCTGCGGCCTGAGATATCGGACAAGGGAATTCTGCTCCTGACACGCGTCGTCGGAGTGGCCATCTTGCTCGTGGCTGCCGTCTCAGCCATCAATGTGCCTCAGCAGATCGTGCCCCTGGTCTCCGTCAGCATGGGCGTGATCGCTTGCTGTGTCTTTGTGCCGCTGTTCTTCGGCCTGTACTGGCAAAGGGGAACTTCCACCGGCTTCATCGCCAGCCTCCTGGCGTCCTTCTTGTCGGTTGTGGCTTGGTACTTCTACGGCAACCCGCTTATCCATCCTGTCTTCATCGGCCTCATCTGCGGCACCCTGGCTTACCTGGCGGGAAGTTTGGCGACGGGCGGCGCTGCAAGAGCGCTTGATGCTGAGAATAGCAAAGCTGGATAATAGATGAACTTTAGCCTGGATATATCAGGCTTTTGATCTTTTTTTCTTAAATTATGATATTTATGTGGCTTTATCTCTAATTATTCTCACAGGCAGGCGGCAGATATCTGATCCTCATTTCATCCAAAAGAACCTCTTTCGGCAGGTACATTTGGATTAAATTAATATACCGATCCTGCTGAGGCATATTCATATTCACTAAGGAGGGAAACTATGGCTGAAATGAGAAACTTCGCTCTGAGGGATGCCCAGGGCAATGAGATCGGCGTCTTTACAGGAAAATCACCCAGGCAAGCTGCACTGAAGGCAGCCAACCGCGGATACACGGATATCAAGTTGCGCGAGCGCGGAACCAAGAAAGTGCATGTCTTCGTAGGAGAGCGCGTGCAAGTGGATAAGCCCGCCGGAGCGCCAGCCTGGATGCCGGATAAGATCTGGAAGCCCAAGGTAAAGAAGGTAGGCATCGAGAAGCTGGATGAGGTCTAAATCGGAACCTCCAGCTTTAAAACGCTCGCGCAGGCCGATCGATTATTCCGCCATAGGCCTGCTTCCAAACCTTTGCACGAGCTTCTCGCCGTGTTTGCGATGAAGCTTGCCCAATTTGATTTAAAAACCGCGAATTGGACTATTTTCTTGCAGGGTAATTCAATGGAATAGACAAACTTCTATTCAGGGTAATCATCCTGGAAACTCCTTATTCTGGCTGGAATCGGGTCCGGCATATTGCAGAATAGTTGTCTTGCGGCCTATTTTCTGATCGGGCGCGTCTTCGGCTCATTTGAAATCATCATCTTCGATGAATTGCTTAAATTATGCCAAAACAAAAGGCTTAAATACCGACAATTGCCGTATGTAATGATTGGCAAGAGTCGCAAGTCTCATTTCTTTCCCCCTCCGTAAAGCTGACTTTTGCCTCCCTCCTAATTCAAAAGAGTTCCAATTTGAGCTTCCTCCTCCGAAGAGCCGGAAAATAATGGGTCTTTTCGACGATTTATTAAAAAAATGGTTTCAGAGAAGCCGCCCCCTATATTTTGTCCGACTTCTCCGGATGCGGTTCAGATTTTTGCGAGAATTATGCAGCGTCGAATCGCTGCATCAATCGAATAGCTGTATCAATTGGCAGCGCCAATTCTCTTGCCGGCTTCGGCGCAGATCTTAGATCCGCTGATCTGTCGCTCCTATTGTTAGGCTGCACTCTCAAATTCGCGCTTCTATCCCCTGCACACCAGCTCAAAATGCCGAAGGCTGCTCCATGAACTCGTTCCTGCATCGTTATATGCCTGCACCATCCAGTAATAATCGGCTTGATCGTTGGGCAGTGCTGCGGGCAGCCGGGCACGGGCCCTGGACCCGGATGTCACCTCTTCTGCTGAATAATCAAGATCATAGACGGTTGCGGTATCGTTTTCCACATGTAAATGATAGCCTGCCGCATTCTTCACTGCCGTCCATATGAATGTCGGCGAGCTTGTAGAAACCAGGCCGCTGGGCGAGATGGTGGAGGGCCTGCCCGGCGATACGTTGGCGAACCTGAATGCTGCGTAATTGCTCCAGGGCCCTTCCATGTTGCAGTTCCCGGTTTGAATCCACCATTTGTAGCTTCCTTCGGCAATGGCTGTATCCGGTTTAATATAGCAATTCAGCCCATCTACCACTTCCGACGCATCATACCAGGCATAGATGACAGGATTATTCGGATCATTGATATTGGAAACCTTGAGATGGTATCGCGTGGCTCCGTTAACTGTCTTCCATTGGTAGGTAGGCTTGGCGGTGCCGATAGTCCCTTTGGGCGAGACCAGTGTCGCTTTGCCGGGAAGAGATGTGGATGAGCAAACGGTGAATGTGTTTGCGCTGCTCCAGGAATATCCGTCGATATTCCAGGCCAGGATGCGCCAGGTGTAGGTTCCGGCGGCAAGGGTTACGGTGGGCGTCTCGGAGCCGGTTGTGTCGGTCCCGTTGTACCATTGCTTAATGACAACCGCGTTGAGCGAGTTCTTAACCTCCAAAGCGTAGAACAGTGCACCAGTGACTTTATTCCAGACATAGGTCGGGCTACCGCTGCTGATGGTTCCGGATGGCGAACCCAAAGTCACGGGTATAGGCGCAGCGCCAAAAGTGCTCGATTCCAGGCCATTATCTGATGTGACACTTTCTGCTGCCTGCGTGATGGGCAAAATGGCCTCAGTTTCGTAATCTATTTGCGTGATTTGATTATCCTGCCCACAGGCGGAACAGCCCTGCGGACCACTCTCGCCCAATGCAGGCGTCTGCAATACGGACGGCTGGCATGTGCAAATCCCTGCCATAAACAGCAGGAGCAGCACTCCTGCCAATGCCGCCATAAAATTTTGCCTCTTGCAATTAATTCCCTTCATGATCATGAATTCGTCTCCCTTTCGCAACTTGTGCATATATTTGAACACTTAGAATATATATTTTTTCATTCAATCATTTCTGACGTCAATTAAACAAATGCATCGGAAATAAATTGCGATGTAAATTTCTGTTACTTATAAATTATAATTTTAAAAATTCGACAATAAAGCAGTGTCCGTTCTAGGTTGAGTGGAAAAGGCTGAGTGGAAATCTTTAGAGCGGAAAAAAACAGAAAAATCGTCAGGAGAATCGAGTCTCCTGCCGCGGCTCACGGGACCAGTCGTCTGCGATCGCGCGGGAATATCACGGCATCCCTGATATTTTCGAGCTTGAGCATGGTCATGACCAGTCGGCTCAGCCCCAGGCCCCAACCGGCGTGCGGGGGCATGCCGTAGCGGAATGCCTTGAGATAGAACTCGAATCCGTCAGGATCGAGCCCCTTCTCCTTGATGCGCTCCACCAGCATGTTGTAGTCATGAACCCTCTGCGCTCCGCTGGCCAATTCCATGCGCGGGTGCATGAGATCGAATCCGCGGCAGACCTCCGGCTTGTCCTCATAAGGCAGTGTGTAGTAAGGCTTGATGGATGACGGCCAGTCCGTCAGGAAGTAATGCTCACCGATGGTCTCGCCCAAAAACCGCTCCGTCTCCGTGTCCAAGTCATCTCCCCACTGCATCTTGACGCCCGCCTTCTCGCCTGCCAATTCCAGCGCCTCGGTATAAGTGATTCTGCGGAAGGGCGTTTTGGGAACCTGCAGATCCAAGCCCAGGACTCCCAGCTGGTAGGTGCAGTTCTCCACCACGTACTTGTAAGCCCCGGCAACGGCCTCTTCCAGGACGTTCATGACGTCTTTGTCGTCGGCAAAGCTGAGCTCAATATCGATGGATATGGCCTCATTCAGATGGCGGCGCGTGTCGTGCTCTTCCGCCCGGAAGATGGGGCCGATCTCAAAGACCCTATCCATGCCCGCGCTCATGAGCATCTGCTTGTAAAGCTGGGGGCTCTGGTTGAGGAATGCCTCCTTCTCGAAGTAGCTGATGGGGAACAGATCCGTTCCGCCTTCCGTTGCTGCCGCCACGATCTTTGGCGTGAAAACCTCGGTCACACCCTGGCTGTAGAAATATTCTCGCAGGCTTTTCAAGACCGCACTTTCAATCTCAAAAGCGGCCAGCACGCATGGTCTGCGAATGTCCATAAATCGTGCGTCAAGCCTGGTGTCCAGCTCGCACTCCACCTTCTCCGTGGGGTCAAGCGGCAAGGGCACCTGGGCCGCGCTCAGAACCTTGACCTCGGTGGGAAGGATCTCGAAACCGCGAGGTGCCTTGGGCTCCATCTTGACCAGGCCGCGCACCTGAACCACGCTCTCCCGGCTGATGGTGCGTGCGCTCTTGAAAGCCTCTTTGCCCAGCAGCTTCTTGACGAGAGTGATCTGGGCGAGGCCCATTCGATCCCGCAGCACGAGGAAAGCAATGCCGCCCAGGTCGCGCGTCTCATGAGCGAAGCCTGCCAACGTCACCTCTTTTCCGTCCAAATCGGGAGTTATTTCACCTGAATAATGAGTTCTAAGGATCAAGTCGTCTCACGCCATTCGAGAATGAATTCCTTATATAAAAGCCGTCTGATCCCCAAAAAGATCAGTTCGATGAATAAAGACAAATAAGATAAGTATTGCAGTAGGTAAGGAACAATTGAACTGGTGTATCGCAGCAACGAGCGTGAGTTTAGACGCAAATGAGCGGGTTGAACAAGTAGCCGGTTAAATAACTCAAATATATCCAACAATAACGAACTCGAAAATAGCGAAATCGATAAAGCGATTTGGACCGTCCATCAGGATCCGAAAAACCATGGCGCTATCCTTCAAGGACCTCTTAGGGCAGAGCGAATTCTGGGCATTCCTCTTCATCGCAGGATGGATACTGCTCAATTGGCCAATGCTCGCCATAGCGGAGAACTCCGTCCTCTGGGGAGTGCCGAAGATGCTCGTCTATATCGGCATCGTCTGGATGATGATAATACTGTTGCTGTTTTTATTCGATCGGAGGAATTCAAACTGATCGGATCGAATATTCCATTGGCAGTCATGGTCATTTATCTGCTCCTGCTCTTCGGCATAGCCCAATATGCCGACCGCTGCAAGCTTTTGGGCAAAAGCATCGTCGCCAATCCGTATGTTTATGCCCTATCGCTATGCGTTTATGTCTCCTCCTGGACATTTTACGGCTCGGTAGGTCGGGCAGCGTCCTCCGGCATCGAATTCTTGCCCATATACCTGGGACCGGTCCTGGCCATGTTGCTCGGATGGGTGGTCATCCGCAAGATGATAAGAATCTCTAAGGAGTATCGCCTGACATCCATCAGCGATTTCATCAGCTTTCGCTATGGCAAGAGCTATGCCATCGGTGCGGTGGTAGCGGTCTTCTGTCTGATCATGGTCACGCCTTATGTGGCACTACAGCTCATAGCCATATCCACGTCTCTGGATATCCTAAGCGGCCAGCAAATATTTCCGGGGCTTCCGCTGGAGAGCAAACTGATTGTGGCACTGCTGCTGGGGGCTTTCGCCGTTATCTTCGGGGCGAGACACCTGGACCCGCTGGAGCACCATGATGGTTTGATTGCTGTGGTTGCCTTTGAATCGCTGGTGAAGATCGTAGCCTTCCTGGCAGTGGGAATCTATGTCACCTACGGCATCTTCGGCGGATATGGCGATATCGCAGGAAAGATGGAGATTCTGGCTTCCGGGAGCCAGGCCTACCAGGATCTCATCGATGTTGATTACACACTGTGGTTTTCCATGACATTGATATCCTTCTTTGCCATCCTCTTCCTGCCCAGGCAATTTCATGTCACGGTCGTGGAGAACTGCAATGAGGCGCATTTAAAGAAGGCGATGTGGCTCTTTCCGCTCTATTTGTTTTTGATAAATATCTTCGTTCCGGCCATCGCCTGGGGCGGGTTGCTCCTCAATACTCCCGGTCTCAAAGACGCGTTCATAATAACGATACCTTACTCGCAAGGCCAAGATTGGCTTGCCCTGTTCGTCTTCATAGGAGGGACATCGGCAGCCACGGCCATGATCCTGGTGGAGTCCGTAGCGGTAGGCAGTATGCTGCTCAATGATCTGGAGATGCCTTATCTCCTGAGGCGCGCGGGTGACGGCAAAAATCTGGCCGGGACTCTGCTCAACACGAAAAGGCTCAATATCCTTCTGGTCGTGCTGCTCGGCTATCTTTACTCACGCGCTGCGACATATCAGATCCTCTCTGAGATAGGAATTGTCTCATTTTTGGCAGCCAGCCAGCTGGCTCCGGCAGCTCTCGGCGGCCTGTACTGGAAGAAGGGAAGCCGGGAGGGAGCTATGGCCGCTCTGGCATCGGGCTTTCTGCTCTGGACCTATACGGCTCTGATTCCGACGATCTCCGGCGGAGGCGGCTTCCTCGGCAATCTGGTGAACAATGGTCCCTTCGGCATAGCTCTCTTAAAGCCCACAAACCTCTTCGGCCTGGGGTTGGACCCTTGGACCAACTCCATGTTCTGGACGTTGCTCGTCAACAGCAGCCTCTATATTCTCATATCTTTATCCTCTCGCCCAAGCCCGGCGGAACAGGCCACGGCCAACAGTTTTGTGGATGCCCTCACAGACACCGGCAAAGATGAGAAACCAATCGATGATTCTGCTTCTGCACCCAAGAATGAGGGCCAAGCCACGCCTTTGGGAAGTGTGGACGAGCTGGAGGCCACTCTTGCGCTCTACATCGGAAAGACCAGGGCGAGGATGCAGGTGAGCGAGGATCTGGAGCGCCTCGGCATCGGCCGGGAGAAGATAGATGCTTTGCAGCTCCAGGAACTCTGGAGCCGTTTCGAGAAGACCCTTACCGGCTCGGTGGGACCATCTGCGGCAAGGATGATTGTGGAAGATCAAATTCCGGTGAAGCCGGTGATGGAAGAAGCCAAGGCCACGCTGCCGACATATGATCTGGGGATTGGAAAAATCTATGTAGCTCCTGAGAAGGCATACGAGGTCTTTGCCGATATGGTTTTGCACGGCGTGGAAGGGCTGTGTATCACCCATCAAGCTCCGGAAGAGGTGCGGCGCAAGTGGGGCTTAAAAGAGACGCCCATCATCAGGCTGAGCGACGAGAAGGGCAGCGACCGCTACATCTCGCCACGCAACTTTCCGCTCCTCTTCATGACGGTCAAATCCTTCGTGGATTCCAGCAAGAACAGCATCATCCTCATAGACAGCATGGAGCAGCTGGTGCAGGAGGACGAGAAGGCGGTTCCTGAGAGAGAGATGCTGGACTTTGTCTACCACATGGAGATTTTGGGGCGAAAGACCCGGCTGATCCTGGCGGAGCGACCTGAGTTTGTTCATGCCAAGCTGCCGGCACCAGTAAACGAGACGAAGGAGTTGCTCTTCACCCTCGGGCCGCTATCCATCTACCTCTTCCGCCTCTTTTCCGAGACCATGCTCTCCCGTCTGGCCGCTGAGACGAGAGATGCAGTGGCAGAAGAAGTGAACCTGCAGCTGGAGGCGGGGAGCTTCTTTGAACCGCAATGGCTGCAGAAGGCCTGCGCTCTTGAAGCCGAGGGCGAGGAGAGCGCCGGGTGCGAGCCGGATATGCGAGGCGCGGTGCGTGCCGGGTCATTTTTAAAGATCGGCGCGGGCCTGGCCTTGAGCCGCCGCGGATTTTTCATGGCGGTAAGGAGGCTGGCCAAGATCATCAAGAAGCACGATCCTGCCTTCAATCTCACCCAATCAGTGGCCGATCTCATGAAGAGCTACGGCAGGAGCCCTTACGAGATGTCTCTTCTCCCCGGAACCACTTACGTTCTGGAGGAGGAGAAGCCGCAAAAGAGCCTGCAGCTTTTCTCCGAGCTGGTGGGCCACGGCATGGATGGACTGTGCATCAGCAGGTACAATCCTGAAATCTTAGGTGAGCGGTACAGCGTGCCGGAAGAGACCGTCATCTGGCTGACGCAAAAGAGCGAGCCCGGCTACAAAACGGTGGACCCGACGAACTTCCCGCGCCTGAGCGGCATGATCTCCGACTTCCTGGAGACCGCCAGCTATCCTGTCGTTATTCTGGAGGGCCTGGGATATCTCATCACTCAGAGCAATTACGAGACTGTGCTCAGGTTCGTTCAGTCGCAGAGGGATGAGATCTCCCTGAAGAATGCCATCATGCTGGTGCACATCGATCCGTTGTCCCTGGATACTAAAGAGCTGCACAGATTGGCCAGCGAGCTTGAGCCACTGGAATTATAAATAATCGCGTATGAATGATTCGGTATGAATAATCTTATATGAATAATCGAAGATCTTATATGAATAATCGAAGTTTTGAATAATCCCAAGAGAGATGTTTTAATAGTTTGTGCGCCTAAGCTTTAGCTATGATCGAAGCGGGCCTTGTGCTTCTTATTGTTGTTATCGTCTTCGGTGCGTTCTTGATACTTAGGTCCATAAAGAACTTTATCATCAACGCCGTAATCGGGCTGGTGATTCTCTTTTTGGCCAATGCCGTGGCTGGCCTTGACATCGGCTATAGCTGGCTGGTTATCCTGATCTGCGGCATCGGCGGCATCTTGGGTGCATTTCTTGTGATACTGATGCACTTCATCGGAATTGCAATTTAACTCGTAGGATTGCGAAGGACGAATCTCGCTGACCGCGGGTCTGCGAGATTTTCGACGAGAGGTCGAAACTGCGAGAAGTCCTCATCCTTCAGGGTGGTCTCGCCAACTCTGCAGAGTTTGCGGGAGTTGCGACACGAGTCGCAACAGGATGAAAGCGGAGTCCTTTGTCATAATTACTTTCACCCTGCCCGGATTAGCTATATATTTCACTGTATCCCTCCTTCCAATTAAGATATGATTCCTTGGAGGCTCAAAGTGCTACCTGGAAGAT
>Ga0105092_10000193_pt1 | contig 30123 bp, 31 predicted proteins | sample PPLLak2March2015_FD_87021 | JGI IMG/M metagenome (GOLD analysis project Ga0105092, IMG submission 87021) | Freshwater sediment microbial communities from Prairie Pothole Lake near Jamestown, North Dakota, USA - PPLs Lake P7 Core (1) Depth... | ecosystem: Environmental > Aquatic > Freshwater >... | reverse complement strand
TCCCGCCAGCGATCCGATGGCATAGGAGATGATAACTCCAATTACAATGCCAAGGATGCTGCTTACCACCCCCAGGACGCCGGCTTCAAGCAAATACTGCATCCGAATATCACGCATGGTAGCCCCCAGGGCCTTCATGACGCCGATCTCCCTGATGCGCTCTTTCACGGTCAGCATCATGACGTTAGCGATGCCGATTCCGCCGACAACCAGCGATATGGCACCGATGCCCGCCAGCGCATACTTGATCATGGAGAGGACGCTCATGAGCGATGAGAGCATATCGCGCGCTGTAGTGGCATCGTATGCCTCATCTTTGTGATATCTCTTGAGATCGCTCTTGATCTTCTCAATGATATTGTCAACCTGCTCCGGGTCTTCAACCGTTACCTGGAATGATCCAAAGTTGTAGGTCTCATCTCCCAGCAGTTCCTTCATGGCCTTGTGGGTGACGTACATCTGATCGTTCTCGGACATTCCCATCCCGGACGATTCTTCTTTTTCCAGTACACCTACCACGGTAAAGTCCATGTACGTGTCTTTATGGTACAGCCGAATCTTGTTTCCAGGCGTTATCTTCATGCGGAAGAGTTCCTGCGACACACCCTGGCCGATCACGATCGATTTGTAATCGGATGAAGTCAGGAACCTTCCTTGCTCCACTTTCTCTTTTGTATCCGCCTCCTTGTCCGGGTCCACGCCGGTAAGGCTGGCCGATGCATTTGTGTTGCGGAAGGCGACCACAACGCTTGCAGAGGTCTCCGGAGCCACGTTCTTTACTCCCACAACATTCTCCAGGACCTTCGTGTCTTTGTCTGTGAACTTGGCAGGCTCGGCTGGATTATTGCTGCTCTGCCCCGGTCCTCCGAAGTGAGCGCTTCCGGGCATCACACGAATCACATCCAGATCAAGGGTGGAAAACTGCGAAGATACGCCGGAGTAGAGGCCCTCGCCTACCGACATCATGACGACAATGGCCAAGACGCCTATGATGATCCCGAGGGATGACATGAGCGTCTTGAACCTGTCGGCCTTGAAGCCTACGGCGATGAACTCCAGCATATCGGGTAATTTCATCTGCGACCTCCGATTCACCTAATTCAAGCTTGACGGTTACCATTCTTCGGCTTGATGGGGAGCTTATTCTTGCGATACAGATACACTCCGGCAGCGATCAAGATCACGATCGCGATGCCTGCGGGCATAAGGTAGCTATTCTGCTTTGTGGTATCCACGGGCGGAGTGTAGCTGCTGAGATAAGGCAGAGACTGGTGCCAGGTATCCCCGTTCTTAAACTTGGCCACGAAGCTGACGTTCGTTGCGCCCTTGAGCTGCTTTGATGCGTCAGCGGATTCCAGAGCGAAGCTGATAGTGAATACCTCGTCCGGGTCCATTGTGCCGATGTAGTATTCGTCCGGCGAGAACTTGATTCCCTCGGCGGACGGCACGATGGTCACGGCGTTAAGGGTATTCTCACGCGGATTGGCCACGTTCAGATTAAAGCTCTGCTTGGTGGTCGAGGCCTCGGCGCGAGCCATGTTCACGGCTGCGGAATCAACCTTAATGGGAAGCTCGCGGTTGATGGTGATCATGTCATAGCCGCCCTGCACTTGGAAACCGAGCAGATATGTTCCACTCGTGATGTTGTTGGAGGCTTTGATCTTGTAGTAGGCCGTGATCCTGTCGTCCGGGCCGATCATGCCCAGATTGGTGTAGTCGGCTGTGAGCACTGTCAGGTCCTTCGTTCCTTTGAGAACCGTCTTATTGATGGGCGTGGACAGTAGAGAGCTCTGGGCCGTGCTGCCCGATCCGGCATCTTTTCCTACGCCGTAAGATGCGGTCCCGCTTTGCATCTCGACAGCCAGCAGGGCCTCATCGCCGGGCATGAGCACGACGGGATTTGATGTGCATTGTACATTGACAGGCATGCGATATTCATAAGCTGCTGCTGAGCCTGCCACCAGCAGAAGCAGGAAGAAAGCTTGAAGATACTTATTCATTTATGCGTTCTCCATAATGCGCCCGTCTCTCAGGCGGATGACGCGGCTGCAATTTTCAGTTATTTCGGGATTGTGAGTAACCATGATGATGGTTCGACCGTCTTTATTCAATTTGGTGAGGATGCTCATTACCTCGTCGCTGTTCTTCAGGTCCAGGTTGCCGGTAGGCTCATCGGCGATGATGATCTTGGGGTCGTTTGCCAAAGCCCTGGCAATGGCGACTCTCTGGCGCTCTCCGCCGGAGATATTCACGGGGCTGAAGTTGATGCGGTGAGCTATGTCCAGGGATTCGAGCAATTTTATAGCGCGAGCCTTTCGCTCAACACGAGCGACACCACTGAGCATCATAGGCACCTCCACATTCTTCAGCACGGATATGCGTCCGATGAGGTTGAAAGTCTGGAAGATGAAACCCAGCTCCTCTCGTCTCACCCTTGCCAGCTCATCGTCCGATGTCTGGCTGATGTCCTGATCCAGGAGGATAAACCGCCCCGCGGTGGGCCGGTCCAGACAGCCCACAATGTTCATGAGTGTGGACTTGCCGCTGCCCGAGGGCCCCATCAGCGCTATGAACTCGCCTGACTCGATCACCAGGTCGATGCCCTTCAGAACCGGGTATTCGGCCTCACCGATCCGATATGTTTTCTGAATATCTTTCAGCTCTATCACGTTAGAAATATTAGTTCACCTTCTTGGGTCTCAAACAGCCATTCGTGCGATATTTGATGGCAGTATTTTGGAGGGCGACATCTTGAGTGCAACATCATTATCATGCCTCCGGCAAGCGTAACCCCCACATAAATTATCCGGATTTGTGATGTATGTTGCAGGCATTTTCCATAGAACCACCAAGGTCAATTGAGTCCAATGTATTTAAATATCTTTACTAACCATTCTTAAAGCGCAATCTTTTTGCCAATTTCTTGAGAATGATGGTTCCATCTCCAAGCTGATCTACGGCCAGTTCGTCCCCATCATTCAAATCCAATTTGTACCTTATTCCCAATGGAAGCATTATCCTTCCATTTGTGTCCATCTCAGTGATCGGCATCTTTTCATCTGCCTTGGGATTTTGGCGCGGCATCCATTTCCAGGAGGTCATTTTCCTGCATCTTCCAGACCGTCAATCCATGATTGTTCTTGGTCAGGATAAATCCCAGCTTTTTCAATTCCGATCTGGCTTCTTGAGGGCTAAGCCCACAAGCCTCGGCCACGCGCTTCAGTTCTCCACGATCAAGGATCTGACCTCTAAGACATGGCTTATGTTTTATGTACTCTCGAATGGGTTTCATGATCCAAACTCCTAAAGACTCTCAGGTCCCTGGGGTAGAAACCAGATAGAGGATACCCTGGATTGGAACGATATATAAAAACTGAACCGAACGAACGGTTAATTTTTTGCCGGGATAAAATACTTGAATCCTGCAAAGACTGTTCCGATTGAAGCCAATGGAACGCAAATGGTTCCGTTTTGCTTTTTTTGTCTGCATTTAAGAGGAGATCACTATTGCGCAAAGAAGAGCAGGTGCAAGGATGGCGCAAGGACGCCGTCTCGACAGATCAAAGGATCTCGTCTGATCAGAGGCTTGTGGGTGATACTGCCTATTTCGAAGGGCTTAAATTTTTTTGCCGCCCATCCGCCTAACTCAAATATTGCTGGTTAGATGGCTTATGACGAAAAATTCAGGGCTTACGTCAAAAAAATCACGCTAAAAAATTTATCGCGTATTATCACGGCTGCGGCGCGCCGAGGAGGACCTGATAGGTTCCGCTGAGGCCATCTGCATTCATGGCAAGTTCGCCCCTGCTAGCCTCAGCGGCTTTGGAATCAGGAATAATAAGGACGATATGACCCTTAACCGGATTAAAACCATCATGTTTCGCATCTCGCGAGCCGGTCAAGTCTGCCTCAATTTCCTGGCCGGTCTGCAATTTGGTTACATTTACATTCATGAGCTGGTATGACTTGTCCCTGAGCTTGATGTCTCCATCATAGATGATCTCCGGATTTTGTTCGTCAATTGCGGTTTTTAGTTCTTCGAGGCTTTTATTCGTGTTCATAAGACTGCGAATCTTCATTGGATCAATACGTCTTATCCTCTGGATGCTCACAAAAAGGGGATGGGATTTATTGCCTTGCATGGCAAAACCCTGTCCCATGAAGATGAGATCGACAAGCGGCCTTTTGGGATCGCTCCTATTTTTATCTACAGAATTGCTTTGCTCCATATGCCCGAATGATTCACCATCTTCCGGGTCATTTGGATAGGAGGACGGAAGCGCCGATCCCGATGCTATTGATGAGTCTCCAAATGAATCATCGTCTTCCGGCATCGCTATTGCCTGGCCCAGTAGATTGAAGATCACTACAATCATGGCCCAAAACACCATAAAGGCCACCAACAGCTTAACGGAATCGTTCATTTCTCCTCTTGTTCGGAGCATCTATCATTTGAGCTAGTATTATTATCTAATGCTATTATTTTATATTGCATTGCAATTTGCACATCGCAACCATTATTTCTAAACTACAATCCTTTTGCTATTGTATATATGCAATTTTTAAATAAATGGTCAGGATATCTAAATCCTGACCGAACAATTTTCGTATTAAATTCTCATGGGAGGATGCGATGCTTGCTTATTTGCCTGGGCAGGGGCAGTCCTGCATTGGGGCTTTGTCATCCTGTCCGTCAAAGGGCTTCTGGCAGGGTGCCTTCTCTGGCATCATGGACTTGGGGGCGCACTTGCCGCCCTTGGGGCCATCCTGGGGTGCAAACTTGCCGTCCATCATGGACTTGGGGGCATGACCGCAGGGAGCCTTCTCATCCATCTTTGGAGCCTGCTCGCAGGGTGCCTTGTCGTCCATCTTGGGGGCCTGTTCATCCATCATGGGCTTCTCTTCCTTGGCGTCCATCTTTGGAGCCTGTTCATCCATCATGGGCTTCTCTTGCTTGTCATCCATCTTGGGAGCCATCTCGCCGCAGCGTGCCTTCTCATCCATCATGGATTTGGGTGCGAACTTGTCACCCTCGGGTCCCATCATGGGCTTGTCGCACTTGCCGCCCATCATGGACTTGGGGGCCTTCTTATCCTTGCAGTCGCATGGCTGTTGGCCATGTGGATCTTCAGGAGCCGCTGGGCTCTGGCAGGGAGCATCTATTAAGGCCTTACCATCTTTCGCATTATCACCAAAGTTGGGCATCGAAAAGGCCGGCATCACTAACATGCAGGCAGCCAACAATGCCACCAAGAATTTAACGTACTTCATATTACTATACCTCCACTAAAGAGCAACCCATCTTTCGCTGAGTTGTCTTACAAAACCACCATTCTTCGAACGATTTAAAAAAGTAGGACCGAACGAACCATGGCCGTATTGATTTGTATGCCGAATCAAAGGCTAATGAGGGTTCAGATTAAAATTCAAACGCAGCAAATGGTTCCTTTTGCTAAGAATGCGATCAATTGATTGCAATATGGCCATGCCATAAATCAGCTACGGATTCGACATTTTATCATTTCGGCTGGCAGAGCATGAGAATAAGTACATCTGCCGCTAGAGCCAAAAAGGGTTATGCAAAGGGATTTTGAGAATATTTTTCCCTCACCTATTGCTATGAAGCTCTTTGATCCGATTCTCTTTTTCTTAGCTTTGATTTGAACGGAATTTGCCTAAATAATTTGCCTAAATATATTCAACACAATCGATCGGGGGTGCGCGAACTGTAAAAAGATTTTGCGAGATATGTAGGAATGCTGCAGATGATTACTGCTGAAATCCGGCTGCGGTCCACGAAATGCCAATAGGATAGAGCACGAGGTGATTTGGCCATCACTGATCGATCGGTATCATTCGATCTCGGCCAGAGGCAGCCTTTCTTTCCGGCAAGCGTCTTACATACAGCATTTACCTGTAGCATAATCATTCATCATGAGTCTGAGTCGCGCGGGTGATCGGCTCTAGGGACCTATAGAGTGGCAATCAGCTTATTGGGGCCATTTTTTAGCAGAGATATCAATTCTGTCATTGAATTGCCCAACAAGTATGCTTCACAATTGCTGGTAATCTCGCGTGCGAGTCGGAATTTCCCTAAATCGAATTAGACTCATGAAATCCAGTATATCGAATCATTAATGCTTTATTGAATGTCAAAAGGTTATTTAAATAAATACAAAGAATTATTCAGTATTTTCAATTGTTTTTTTAATCTTAATCGCATTTTAAGCTAATATCTTGTTATTTTTAACAAATTAGAACATTTATCTCAGACTTTATCCAATACGGAACGATCATTTCTGATTTAGTAATTATCTGAACGATCCCATCCAGTGCCAATTTTGCGTTCGTTCGGTTAGAATTTTAAGCATCGTTCGCAATATATGCTTGGATGGGAAATGCACTACCTCGTTGTTTCATCAGATCCAAAAGGTTTCATGAATCGGTCACTTCATGAATCTAAGTAGGTTGAAATTCGATCAGGAAATTGCAGGCATTGCCAGACCTCGCAAGCGGCAAACGATGAGCATCTTCCCGAATCGAAGAAATGAATATCAATGGAAAGAATACAGGATATCAAATGAAGATATTGAGGATATTGAATTTGATTGCATTGGTTTGCCTGATAGGCATGACCTGTGCAACTGCACTGGCCGCCGATGAAATCATAACCTTGGGCTCTACCAGCATCTCTCTGGACCTGGGCGGCATCGGGTCCTATGCCGTGGAAAAGGGAGACGTTGTCTCCACGGATCACGACAAGCCCAGATTCCAATATGAGATTGCCCCGGCAACCGTAAAGATCGATGGAGCATCTGAGCAGGTTATGCTGGAGGTCCATCAGATGAGCGCATCCGAGCCTCTGAGCAGCCCTATATCGAGAAAGGATCAAATAACCGGCATGGAGCACTGCATCGAGAAATCGGATATAATGCCTATCGGCGAGGAGATGAAGACTGAGGAATACACGATTGACGGACATCAGGGAATACTCGCCACCGTCAACAGTGACCCGGAAAAACCTCTTTACATCGCAGCCTGGAGTCCTGATCAGAACGACGATGCCGGAACCATTGTCTGCCTTGTTGGGTCCGACCTGCCTTGGGAGACGACAAAGAAAATATTCGAATCAGTCTCATCAAAGGATTCCTAGATCCATTGGGATGATTCGGTGCTATAATTCGATGCTATGATTTGATATATTTATTCATCTCACCCATATTTTTAATGGGTTGGATAAAATAGCTAAAGATTAGTCATGTGGGGGTTAACAATTCTGCTGGGAATAACAATGCTCAAGGTTTCGCGAGAATGCGAAGCTGAAGCTTATCGGTCAATCAAGGAGATGAGCTGCGTGAAGGAGGTGCACCAATTGCTGGGGGAGTATCCTCTTTTTGTGATAATTCAGTCGGAGAGCAGATCTCGACTGCAAGATGCGATCGAATCCGTCAAAGAGCGTTCCGGTGCCACGGCCATCTGGCATGTTCTGGTCTCGGAGAGTCCGGGGCCAATTTATTGAGGGGATAGCACCTGAATTTTGATTGACACACCTAATTGGCGTACCTAGATCGTCAGTGTCATCATATCCCATGCCGTCTCAGTCGGCACCCCGGAAAGATTTGCCACAATCTCTGCCATCTCATCTTCATACCCTTGCGCTTGCGGGTACAGGTGAGTGAGCAGCGCTCGTTTTGCCCCGCAGTTGCAAAGCATTTCGCCGAGCTTTCGGGGCGTGGTGTGGTTGGTGACATCGAAGGGCTCAGGGAAGGAGCATTCATGAATGAGCAGGTCTGCCCCTTGCGCCAGCGCGGCCACACGTGCGCAGGCTTCAGTGTCGCCCGAATAGACTATTATTCTATCCTCGGCCTCGATGCGGTAAGCGAGGGCTGTGACGCTGTGGCGCGCCTCTTCAGCAAAGATATCGAATCCCTTGACGGAAAATGAATCCATGGGCACAAGCTCATGGACCGCGATCTGCATCCGTCCCAGATTGGGATAGGCGTTTTTCAGGATCGCCAGGTAGACCTCCGTTCCCTCCGGTCCATAGACCTCCAAGCCGGGAAGCTCGGAGAGATAGCGGGCATTGGCCAGGGCCAACAAGTCTGAGACGTGATCGAGGTGCAGGTGCGTCAAGACAACCGTGTCCAGCGCCTCCAGGCTCGTACCTGCCTGGTCCAGGCGCAAGAGGGTTCCTGCGCCGCAGTCGAAGAGCAGCGGTCTTTCATTCTCGATCAGGATCGCCGCCTGGGATCGCCCCGGCTGGGGAATGCCGACACCTGTGCCGAGAAGCGTAACCTTGAGGCTCATGCGGCTATGATCTTGGTGCTATGAGTAAATAACGATATTCATATTTCGATCATCCTTTGCGCCCTGTGCCGGCTCGTGAGCCTACTGCCGCTCTTTGCCGCCTGCTCGCAAAAATCGTTATTCTTGCATCCATCAGCTCTTTTCATCCATCAGATTCATGGAAGCTTCCCGGAACGTTCTTCTCCATCTCGCAGTATTCTCCATCTCGCAGTATTCTCCATCTCGCAGTATTCTCCATCTCGCAGCATGAATCGGTAATTCAGGAGATGATGGATTGACAAATGAGCCCGACAGAGTATGCCCCTGGCAGTGTGCGCGGTTCCTCGACAATTGGGTCCGAAGAGCCGTCCACAATCCGGCCAAGATTATTGGAAGATATATCGAAAAAGGTCAGACGGTTTTAGATCTGGGCTGCGGTCCCGGCATGTTCTCCCTGGCTATGGCCGAAATGGTAGGCGAAAAAGGAACTGTGATCTCCGTGGACATCCAGGATGAGATGCTCCAGATTTTGCGGCAAAAGAGCGAACGTGCAGGGCTGCGCTCTCGCGTCATCCTGCATAAAGCTCAGCCGGAAAAGATAGGCATATCAGAGAAGGTGGATTTTGCCCTCGCATTCTACATGGTTCATGAGGTTCCAGACAAGGCAGGATTTCTAAGAGAGGTCGCGGCGGCTATCAAGCCCCAAGGAAGTGTTCTGATTGTCGAGCCGAAGTTTCACGTCTCGAAACCCTCCTTTGAAGAGACAATCAATGTTGCGGAGTCGAGCGGATTGAGACTGATCTCCCGGCCCAATGTGCTCTTCAGCCGGGCGGCTCTCTTGCAGAAAGACTGATTCATGCATTTTGCGGCAACCTGGAGAATCGGAAAATATAGTGGCCAATTTGCAGGTGCGAGTGTTTGGCCTGAAATCCTGGGTTGGGTTTAAGTATCAGCAAAATGGTTTCATTCCACAGTTCTACTCAAATAAAATTCAAGGTGAACAGTTTTGCAGCCAAGCGTCGTCAAGGATATGGCTCTTGCCAAGGAAGGCGAGAAGCGCATCGAATGGGCGAGAAGGCATATGCCCGTCCTGGATAGCATCAAGCAGGAGTTTGAGAAAGAAAAGCCCCTCAAGGGCGCAAAGATCGTGGCCTGCCTGCACGTTACCGTGGAGACGGCCAACCTGATCACCACTCTCGTGGCAGGCGGGGCCGAGGTTGCGGTCACCGGCTCAAATCCCCTGTCAACGCAAGACGAGGTCGCGGCGGCCCTGGCAGCTCGCGGGCTCTACGTCTATGCCTTTAGGGGCGAGAATGAGAAAGAGTACTACGACTGCATCAAGAAGGCCCTGGACCTTGAGCCCAATGTGAGCCTGGACGACGGAGCCGACACCATCGCCATCATCCACAAGGAGCAGCCCGAATTGGCCGCTCAGATGTTCGGCGGCTGCGAGGAGACCACCACAGGAGTCGTGCGGCTGCGGGCAATGGCTGCAGACGGCGCGCTTCTTTATCCCGTCGTCGCCGTGAACGATGCCGAAACCAAAATGATGTTCGACAACCGCTACGGAACGGGCCAGTCAACATTGCACGGCATCATGCAGGCCACCAACTTCCTCTTCGCCGGCAAGACCGTCGTAGTGGCCGGCTACGGCTGGTGCGGCAGAGGCTTTGCCATGCGCGCCAAGGGACTCGGGGCAAACGTCATCGTGGTGGAGATCGAGCCCAGGAAAGCTCTGGAAGCGGCCATGGATGGCTATCGGGTCATGCCTATGCTGGAAGCCGCACCTTTGGGCGACCTCTTCGTCACACTTACCGGCGACATCAACGTAGTTCGGGCAGAGCACTTCGAGCTGATGAAGGACCAGGCAGTGCTCGCCAACAGCGGCCACTTCAATGTGGAGATCGACATACCCGCTCTGGAGAAGCTGGCGGCGGAAAAGATCGATGTGCAAAACAACGTCGCTGAGTACAAGCTCAAGGATGGGCGCAGGCTCTACCTCCTGGCCGAAGGCCGGCTGATCAATTTGGCTGCGGCCTACGGCCATCCTCCGGAGGTCATGGATATGTCCTTTGCCAACCAGGCGCTGGCTGTGCGCTACATCGTGGAGCACGGCAAGAAGCTTGAGAAGAAAGTCTATGCCGTTCCGGTAGAGATCGACCGGCGCGTGGCTGAGTTGAAGCTGGCGTCAATGGGCCTGAAAATCGAGAAGCTCACGCCCGAGCAGGATAAGTACCTGCATAGCTGGCAGATGGGAACCTAAAGATGGGGTGATTGGCCAATGGATCTGCGCAAAGAGAGTCTTGAGGCATATCTAAAAAGCCTTTACGGCGAGAAGCTGCAGCTCGTAAGCACGCGCAAGATGGGCGAGACCATTCCCACCACGGAGGATGTGAAGGGCTTCGGCTACGGATCGCCGCTTCTGGTGGAGTACAGGATCGATGAGCAGCCGGGCTCGGCGGTCATTTCCACCATGCGGGTGCAGCACGGATTCGGCCATGATCACTTCACTGACCGGGCCAGGATCTTGCTGTGGCAGAATTCGACCTTTGCGAAGCTCCCCAAGCATGTCGCATCCTTGGACGCGGGCTACTTCGGAAAAAACGGGAGAATGGTTTCGGCAGGCGATGCCCGTGAGTTCTTCCTGCTCATGCCGAAGATCGAGGGAAAAGAGTACTTCTTCGATCTGGAGCGTGTAAAGGAAAACGGGGCCACTGACCTCGACTACGACCGGGTGGTGGCGCTATCCGACTACCTGGCGGAGATCCATAAGGTCAAGTACGACTGCCCGCCGCTTTACCTTCGCAAGATCCGGGAGACCGTGGGAGACGGAGAGTGCATCTTCGGCATCCTGGACGATTACCCGGATAATCCCGGCTTCCTGGACCCCGATGAGCTGCGTGAGATCGAAAAGATATGCATAGACTGGCGCTGGATGCTGAAGAGCAAGACGGGACGGCTCTGCCAGGTGCATGGCGACTTCCATCCCTGGAATATCATGTTCCGGGAGGGCACCGACTTCACCGTCCTGGACCGCAGCCGAGGCGAATGGGGCGAGGCAGCGGACGACATCACCGCTATGGCCATGAACTACATCTTCTACTCCGTCCAAAAGAGCCTGCGCTTGACGGGAGACCTGAAGGACCTCTTCGAGCTGTTCTTTGAGAACTATCTGGAAAAGTCCGGCGACCAAGAGCTTTTGGAGGTCATAGCACCGTTCTTTGCCTTCCGCGCAACCGTGGTGGCCAGCCCCACCTGGTATCCGCTGCTCTCCGATGATGTGAGAAGGGCGCTCTTCAACTTCCTGGAGAACGTCATGGCTTCCAAGAAGTTCAACTACAGGGACGTGAACGGCTATCTAGCTTAAGGCGAGCTGATAGCCCCTATTTTTCCAAGATCAGTGAGATGAAACTGGCAGAATGAAAACATACGCTTTTGAACTCTCTGGAGAGCACGAAACCCTGCCAAGAAGCGAGGTTCTGGCACTGGCGGAGATTTACTCCACAGGGTTTCGAGAGCTTGCCTTTTATGATCAATGCCTCATAATCGAAGCCGATGATCTTGATATCGAAATGCTGGGAAAACGTCTGGCTATGACTCACCGCATCATCGATGTTTTAGCTATCTGCGACGCTTCCACGCCCGGCTCGCTGGCCGAGGCTGCGAGCAGCATTTCCTTGCCCCTAAAAAAGTACAAAGTCAGAGCCAGGCGCATCAAAGACAGCCTGCCCAAAGCCGACGAGGTGGAGCGCGAGGTGGGACGATTCCTCTTTCGCCGGGGCTATAAAGCCGATCTTAAGAACCCGGAGATGGTGCTGAGAGCCATTATTACGGATGGTAAGATAATCCTTGGCCTTGAGGCCGCCAAGACGGACCGCAGCTCATTTGAAGGCCGCAGACCTCACCTCAAGCCCTTCTTTCATCCCGGCGTACTCATGCCACGCATGGCCAGAGCACTGGTAAATATATCTCAGGTACGGGCGGGCGAAAGAATGCTCGATCCCTTTGCCGGAACCTGCGGAATCCTGATCGAGGCTTGCCTGATCGGCATCGAAGGCGTGGGAATCGAGGTGCAAAGCAGGCTGGTGAAGGGGGCATCCTGCAATCTCTCCGGCCTTGAGTGCAGCTTGATCCTGGGCGATGCCAAGCGTCTGCCCTTCCGGGACTCTTCTATCGATGGAGCGGTTTTGGACACTCCCTACGGAAGATCAGCCAAGATCGAAGCGGAATCTAAAGAGCTTCTCTTGGAGGAAAGTCTCGCCGAGCTGCATAGAACAATAAAGCCGGGCAGGCGGATGATCATCCTGGCAGATAAACCTATTAATGCTCTTTTGGCGAACGCAAACTTTGAGATAATCCAGAGTCATACGGATCGGGTTCACGGGAGCTTAACTAGGTATATTTTCATCTGCAAAGCGCAATAGCACTTCCTGCAGAGCATATTAGGATGAGCGGATTTTGGCGGATAGGGCGAAATTCGGCAATTTGCAATTTCAAGGAAGAAATATCCTCGACTTGAACACCCACTATTCTAAAATTTATTTGTAAGTAAACGTAATTCTAACCTGCATATTTGCAAAACAAGTAGTAGTTGGAAAATACTTTCGTGAAAAGAATAAAATGTGCTGCGACTCTATCAGAGAGCAAAGATTAATTAGCAAAAAAGCTATTAATAAAATGATGCGCCTGGGGTATCAAATTCATGAAACCTATGAGTGATAAGGTAGATATAGCTGCTTGGAGAAAATATGAATTAGCGGAATCGCAACTTAAGGGCTTTACGAGGTCTGCCGTCAGAACAAAAATTATGCTCTATCTCCAGGAAGGAGAGAAAAATTCAGGTGAGCTGGAGAAGGAATTTGGAGTTAGAGCCTCGACTATTCTGCATTCCATCAAAGAGATGATCGATTCCGATATAGTGAAAAAAGGGAATAAGGGATATGTTCTTACTAATGTGGGACGGATTCAAGCACTCTTGCTGGATAACCTTGTCAGTGCAATTCTAGTTATTGATACCTTCAAAAATTTTTGGCTAAGTCATAATACTGACGACATCCCAGATCATCTTTTAGAGCAAATTGGGATGCTCAATCAGTCAGAAATCCTTGAAGGAGATATAGCGAATATCCTCAAGACGCAGGAATATTGGATCTCGGAAGTCATCAATTCCAAGGAGATCGCGGGCGTCTCTCCGATCATTACTCCTGCGTATCCTGAAGCCATTGTCAAGGCTCTGCAAAACGGCGCAAAAGTGGATTTAATACTCACAAAGCCTGTCTTTGAAATAGTTTTAAAAGATTACCGTGATGCTCTAAATGCTCTTCTTAAAATGGAAAACTTCACCCTTTACCGCATTGACAAGGATCTCAAAATTGCCTATACTGTAACCGATTCATATCTGTCTTTAGGATTATTCCGGCTCGAAGGAGGATATGATGTCGGCAATGATCTCAATTGCTTCGGAGAAGGTGCCATCAAATGGGGCAAGAAGCTCTTTGAATATCATAAAAGCATGTCGCTTTTGATCAAAAGCATATGAAGCCTTGATTAGGAGACTATGACACAATGGCGGGCTCTTCGCTATTTTATATTGCTAACCTCAAGCTATCATGAAATGAAATCGGGTCCAGGAAAAAAAGAAATCGACACGCAGGAGAGCTAATAACTCAGCCTAGATGTCTGGGTTAGCATCCATGAGGAGGTTCCTCGCTGTTTCGTGTGGGTTTGGCAGGCAGCAGAAATCAGTTGAGATGACAATCCCATCATTCGGACGGAGTGATCTGTTATCCAGCATGCTGATTTTTGGATGTGTTCTCTAGACACCATTTCATGATATCTTGAGGTCAGCAATATGAAATAGCGAAGAGCCCCTGAGGATTTATGCCTCCGGTCACGCCTACACAAAATAGCGAGGAACCTAAGTGGCGTAACATATCTCTAATGATACATGCCTCGATTGATGGCATAGCCCTAATGATGGCATATCGCTAGCGTCCGTATTATTATATTTGAGACTGTTGCAAATGCTCCTGTTTTTGTCGGCTTCGCGATCCTTAAGTTCTCTCTTTCTCATTCCAAATCATATAGTGTCATTGCAGTTATAATCAATTTAAGCTTAAACGCACTTAGTGCCCGTCTTCTTTATCGCAAAAATTACGCATTTTTATGATTGTCTTTACATATTGACATTTTAAATTAAAAAAACATATATAATACGGCTGTATTACAGTACTGCCATGTTCGGGAATTCGTCAACGTATTATAAGAAAATTTTTGAAGATTGTTTCAAAAATTTTCTGAATGAAACGCGAAACGCATTGGAAATGATAATTTCTTTTTTATCGGTGAGTTCTTTATTCATAGGAGGGCATGGGTTCTTTAAGACATACATTGCGTATGTTCTTCTGGGGATGCATCCCGATTTAATGGTCTGCAGCATTTCATTTCTCATTACATTCAGCATTTACAGCCTTGATAAAATCGCGGACATGGATAAAGATACAATTAATATGCCTCAGAGAATGAGCTTCCTTCGCGGACGACGAAACCTGATATTTTATTTGGCCATTGCATCTTATATTCTAGCTATCGTCCTGGCACTGTCGGACAATCCTCTGATCATTCCGGTGATCTTCATACCGTTCATCGCCAATGCGTTTTATGCAACCAAAATACATAGAGACATCCCAAGACTCAAAGACATACCTTTTGTAAAAAACATTGTCGTAGCCTTGGCCTGGGCGATGGTAACTACGCTCCTGCCGGCGCTACATATGGCTAATCCGGTAAACGCAACCGTGGCATTAGTGATGGGTTTCATGGTGGTTAAGACGCTTGTTGACAATGTCCTATACGATGTTAGAGACATCAAAGGGGATAGGGAAAATGGTGTTCGGACAATGGCTGTAATTCTTGGAAAAAGAAATACGGCTATAATGCTGTTGGCAATCAACAGCACTCTGTTGCCAATGGCCCTTTTTGCAGACGCAAGCGTTAGACCAATAATGCTCTTATTGGCACTTTATGGCTTCGCCTATACGCTGTACTTCAGTGAGAGAAGGAATCCCTTGGCCCTGGACTTTTTTGTGGAAGGAGAGTGGATGCTTGCCACCGCCTTCCTATTTTTCTTTTTTGCTTTGCGTTTATGAATGCAATCCGAATCAAATGATGTCCTGACCTACGCCTCTGCCGCCTCATAGTCAGTATCGATGGTATCCTGCAGACCGTCTTCAGTATGTGCGGTAACCATGCGTTCGGATACATCCTGGTCGGAGAGAATCTCCTGGAAGCGTTTTGTGTAATTATCTCTCTCCGACGCTTTCTGGCTGTCGAAGATATTCCTGTATTCCGATATGGTGGACGGAGCCACGCGCAGCGTTTCTGCCATCTCTTTGACGGATTTGCCTGCGTCCGTCAGGCGCACAAATTCGTCTTTATCAAAGGGCGGTTTAAGGTCCGTTTCGCGAAATAGATGGAGCTTGATTCTTGCTCTGCTCACTGTTTTATTGAGGGCTCGATCTCCTAATTGCTCTGCAATCTCGGTGTCGCTTAAGTTTTTATAAAATAGCCTTACAACGGACGAGAGCTGTTCCGGGGTTAGTTTGGTTTGGATGCTGTATTGTTTGATCATCTCTTTAACCACTGCTAATAAAGCACGCTCAATCTCTCCGCTCCCCCGGAGACTGCCGTGACGAGTGGCTTGCTTTTCCACGACCTTTGTGCTGGCGCCAATCTTCATAACTAGGTCTCGCAACTGATCAGTCCTACCACTCAAATACTCACCCAAATGTAAACTCCTTAGTTTATAGTATAAAGATGTTTCCATACCATTACAAACCTATTTATACCCGAGCCTCGTCTAAGAAGGCGGAATGTCCGAGACCAGCATATATGTTGTGAAGACCACTGCCAATCAGGAACGATCGGTGGCCAACATGATCGCCCAGATTGCACGCAAGGAAAAGTATGATATAAGGGCACTGCTGGTACCAGATGTGCTGAAAGGCTATGTGCTCGTGGAGTCTCCGGCTCCAGAGATCGTAGACCAGGCGATTCAAGGAGTACCCCACGCGCGCTCTGTGATAAAAGGGGCATCGAGCATCGGAGAAGTGGAGCACTTTCTCACACCCAAGCCTGCTGTAATCGGCATCAATGAAGGCGCCATTATTGAGCTTATATCCGGGCCGTTCAAGGGGGAGAAAGCCAGGGTAAAACGCGTGGATGTCGCCAAGGAAGAGATAACTGTGGAACTCTTCGAAGCCATGGTGCCCATCCCCATTACTGTGCGGGGAGATCACGTGCGCGTGCTCAGTAAAGATGAAACTTAGAGGTGATTTGATTTGGCTAGTGTAGTTGAAGCATTGGTTCCTGGCGGAAAGGCCAGCGCTGGGCCACCTTTGGGCCCGGCCCTTGGACCCCTGGGTGTAAATGTTGCCCAGGTGGTTGCCAAGATCAATGAGCAGACCAAGGATCTTAACGGAATGCAAGTTCCGGTCAAGATCAAGGTAAAGTCCAGAACCGAGTTTGAGATTGAAGTCGGAACGCCGCCTACCTCTGCCTTGATAATCAAGGAGATGGGTGTGGAGAAGGGCACAGGCGACAAGAGCATTGTCGGTAACCTGAGCATGGAGCAGGTCATCAAGATCGCAAACATCAAGCGCAAGGGACTGCTCTCCAAGACCCTGAAGAACGCAGCCAGTGAGGTCATCGGCACAGCAGGATCCGTAGGTGCTACCATCGACGGCCTGACGAGCAAGGATGCCCAGGCGGCTGTGGTCAGCGGTAAATACGACGAGATCTTAGAAGCGAAGGCTTAAATATAAAGTTATAATCTAAAATCTGATTCTCTTTTTTGAGAAGCCGTAGGAGACTGCAAAAGTCGATAGACTACGGAGGATTGAAATGGATATCGAAGAAGCCATCAAGCAGGCAATCACTGAGGCACCTGCCAGAAAGTTCAGCGAGAGCGTGGACCTGGCTATCAACCTTCACAATATTGACCTTTCCATACCGGGAAACAGGGTCGATGTAGAGGTTATCCTTCCCCACGGACTTGGCAAACCTACCAAGATCGCTGTATTCGCTGCTGGTGAGACCGCCTTGCGTGCCAAGAGCGCCGGTGCAGATCGCGTCATCTCCGGTGACGAGATCAAGGAGCTTGGCGGAAACAAGAGGGCGGCTCGAAAGCTGGCCGACGAATACAAGTTCTTCATCGCAGAGACTCAGTTCATGCCGGTCATTGGTAAGAGCCTGGGTTCGATCCTGGGCAAGAGGGGCAAGATGCCCACACCCTTGCCGCCGACGCAGGACATAACCCCGCAAGTGCAGAGGCTCAAGAACATGACCAAGATCAGGTCCAGGGATAGGCCGACCTTCCACCTGACTATTGGGAACCGAAATATGAATACCAAAGAGCTGGCCGAAAACGTAGATGCGGTCATTGTCAAGCTCGAACAGACCTTGAAGGATGGTCGTCATAACTTGAAGTCGGTTTATGTCAAGACCACCATGGGTCCGTCCATAAAGGTGATCTAAAATGGCAGGAGAAATTCGCAGGACTGCCCATCTGCCCGAATGGAAGGTCAAGGATGTCGCCGAGCTGGTCGAAATGATCAGCAAGAGCAGAGTAGTCGGCATCGTGGGTTTGCGCGAGATTCCCGCCAGCAACTTGCAGCAGATGCGCGGTGATCTGAGGGACAATGTCGAGATAAGAATGGTTCGAAACACCATCGCTCGTCGTGCTCTGGAAGCATCCGCACCTGAAATCCGGCCGCTGGCCGACTATATCGAGGATCAGACGGCACTGATCTTCAGCAATGATAATCCCTTCAAGCTCAAGAGCCTATTGGAGAAAGGCAAGAAGCCAATGCCGATCAAGCCCGGCGCGCGAGCCCCCAAGGATATCGTAGTCGAGGCCGGAGAGACATCGTTCTCGCCGGGACCAATGGTAGGCAAGCTCCAAGCAGCCGGAATTCCCGCAGCCATTAAGGGCGGAAAGGTGGTCATCAACCAGACAATTACTCTCGCCAAAGAGGGAGAGGTTGTCTCTGCCAAGACTGCTGATATTCTGAAGACTATGGAGATCTTCCCGAGGAACGTAGGCCTAGAAATGAGAGCGGCTTACGAGGGCGGCTTGATCTTCAAGTCCAAGGATCTAACTATTGATGTGGCAGCCCAGATTTCTGAGCTATCCGCAGCCTCGGCCAAAGCGTTCAGCTTTGCTGTCGAGATCGGTTATGTCACGCCACAGACAATCGTGCCCATGCTGCAGAAGGCCCAGACCAAGGCCAGAGGCCTGGTCGTCGAGGCTGCACTGCCCGTACCCAGCATGATGGAGTTCGTTCTCGCCAAGGCTGCCGCTAATGCCAAGGCTATCCAGAGCCTGACCAGCGGAGAGGTTGCCCCAGCACCGGCAGCCGCCGCAAGCGCACCCGCTCAAGCAAAGGAAGAGGACGAAGAGAAGAAGGATGAAGGAGACACCGCAGCAGGACTCGGTGCTCTGTTCGGTTAAGCTAAAATTTAAGTCATATTTGAGGTCGATTCAAATGGAATACGTATATGCCGCATTGATGCTTCATAGCGCAGGCAAGGATGTTAACGAGGATGGAATAAAGAAGATTGTCGAGGCAGCAGGCGTTGCCGCTGACGAGATCAGAATCAAGGCCCTGGTTGCCGCGCTGGATGGCGTGGACATCGCCAAGGTACTCTCCCAGGCAGCCGCCGTGCCGGTAGCAGCCGCAGCAGCCCCCGCAGCAGCAGCCGCACCCGCTGGCAAGGCCGCCAAGGAAGAGAAAGAAGAGAGCAAAGAAGCTGCAGAAGAGAGCGGAGTCGAGGGCCTGGGTGCCCTGTTCGGCTAAGCTCTTTTTTTATCCCATCTTTCTTTTTTATTCACGTTATTTATAATGTTATGATTTATATTTTGCAGATTTGTAATGCAGACTTGGATTATAATAATTTATATTATAAAAATAGTATTAGATATAATATATAAGATTTTTAGATATCTTGCAGCTTCTCTACACCAACCTTCTTGACAAACGGTTTCCAGATATTGGTGGGCATCCAGGCCGGTGCATTGGTGGGCTTGGGAACCTGCTTGCGCTCGCCTTGGAAGAGGTGCACCTTCTTGGTCCCGCGCTCCCGCAGCCTTATGTCGGTGAATCCGCGGTTCGCTGCTTTCAAGGCCGCTTGCCTTGGCTGCTTTCCGCTGAAGACTCCGACCTCGTTTCCATCCTTGTCGCGCAATGCGAAATTTCTTTTTTCAATCATTTCTTATTCCTCACTAAAACCACTTGCATCGAGCTATTTGCTTCGATGCATGACTATATAACTATTACGTATATATTAATGTTTTGTTTGATTTCAGTTTATGCTAATAGCTGCTGAAAATGAGTTTTGGAATCTGAAGGGCGGACGAATGGAGGACGCAAATAAAGAAAAATTGCCGCAGAGGAATGGTTTTTTATTCTGTTATGGAGTCTCCTGATTCATGGCCTGGGTCGTTTGGTTTACCGGCCTTCCGGGCTGCGGCAAGACCACCATTGCGCAGAGCGTGAAGGCAAAGCTGTCTAGGAAACAAATAAACGTTAAGATATTGCAGCTTGACGAGATCCGCAGGGCGATCACGCCCCAGCCTCGCTACACCGAGGAGGAGAGAGACATCGTCTATGCCAGCCTGGCTTACATGGCCAAGCTGCTGGCAGATGAGGGCGTGAACGTCATGGTGGACGCAACCGCCAACCGGCGAAGATATCGGGATTTTGCCCGCAGCCTGATCCCGAATTTCGGTGAGGTTTTCATTCGCGCCGATCTCGAAACCTGCATGGCCAGGGAGGCGGAGCGGAAGGCAGAGTTCTCGCCCAAAGGAATCTACAAGAAGGCAGCCGGGAAGAAGGCAGCGGTTCCGGGGGTCAATGTGGCTTACGAGGAGCCTCTGTCGCCTGAGATCGAGGTGGATACGCAGAAGATGACTGCAGATGAGAGCGCATCGTTCATAGCCGAGAGGATTTTGCAGAATTTTTCCAAAGCTTGAACTTGAATCAGGAAAACGTCGGCAGGCCCGTCCGGCAGGCATAAAACAATGGCGGGCGATTGGGCAGCAAAGCCGGAAAATCCGAAATAGCACAGACGAATGCCAGCGTTTATGCCGCGCTTGCTGTCCTGAATAATACTTTCGCGATTCTTTTGGAATATTGCAAACTACATATATTTCCACGAATATTCATGCAGCAGTGATTCACAATACTCTCAATTCCAGAAAGCTTAAAATATGGCCACTTAGACTCCCACTCAGGAAGTGAAGATGCTTGAAGTCCAATGCTGGCTTTGTGGGATTTGACGGAACCGAGAACAAGAGAACTCTTCTGGCGCTGCAGCAGGTCAAGAAGGCTGCGGGCATCGAGGGCGACCTCAATGTGTTGCTCCGCCGACCTCACGGCAGAGCCAGGTCCATCGTAGATAAGTTCAACCGCCTATTCGGCGTGAAGGCCTTCGTCAGCGACAAGGCTGACAAGGAGAAGTGGGAGAAGATCGGAGTCAAGATCGAGGGCGGGTACGATGAGTTCTTCGAGGCATCGGATTTCTTGATGGTGGGAACTCCGGGCGACGAGGAGCTGCCTTATGTTGAGGCTGGTCTCGCCCACGGCTGCTTCATCTCCCTCATGGGCGGCGCGGATCGACCCGAGCTTCTCAAGGGACTGGAGGAGAATAAAAAGGTCAAGATCACGGATGAACTGAAGGCAGACTTTGCCCGCGAGTTCTTCTTCGGCCTGGAAAACTACGATATGTTCTCGAAGGCTAAGCCAAGACTGGTGCAGTGCACAAGCTGCAACACTACCGGCCTCTCCCGCCTGGCACTGGCCGCTCGCCCCCTGGGCCTGACGGCAATTTTGGGCAACATCGATCGCAGACACGGCGACCCGCACACTGTTGTCAAAGCGTCCCCCAGCGCTATTCAGTTCGGCAAGGGCGCGGGCCATCAGGGAACGGATGCAGGAACTGTCTTTGAAGAGGTTAAGTTTTCCATCCGCGCCAGCAAAGTGCCCACAACAGTGCCGCACACCAACTTCTTGAACATGGTTTTCAAGGGCGACGTCAAACCCGCCCAGCTTGTGGAGCAGTTCTCCAAGACCCGAGAGGTCGTGGTCATGCCCTATCAGGATGAAGGCAAGAAGCACGATTGGACCAGCGAGATTCTGGAAGCATTCCTTTCCGGCATCGAGCGGCCCATCAGCCCGGAAATATTCGAGCTTATCGTCTCCGACGCCATCATACCATTCAAGCTGGGTGACTACACCGTTCTGCAGACCGTCTCCATGGTCGAGCAGATGTCCATCGCCGTTCCCAACCACGTCGAGTCCTACCTGCTCTCCTGCGGCTATCCAGCGGCGGACATCCACGCCCTTGTGGACAAGTCCCTGGGCGTCGTGCACGGCATCTGGCCGGACAAGCTGAGCTGCTGAGCCGGCATCCTGATCTCATGCCAGAGGAGATTGTAGGCCAGCTGAAGGGCGATAAGGTCAGGCTGGGCGCAGAAGCCCTGACTGACCTGTACGAGCAGGGCTACTTCGGGCGTCCCAGAGGAAAGGGGCTGGAGCTGTCCCTGGTTGAGGCGGCCTATCTCCTGGATAGATCACGGATCAAGGTATCGGCAGACAGAAGGCTGCTCGACTTCAAAGCCTTCTTCCAGACGGCTTCGTCTCTGGAGAAGGGCTTTGAGTTTCGCTATGTCGTTTACAAAGACCTGCGCGAGCGGGGCTACTACGTTCAGCCGGGAAGACCGGACTTTCGCGTCTATCCGCGCGGCGGTCACCCCGGCAAGAGTGCTGCGGAGTTTTATGTTCTTGTCATCTCCGAGCGCATGCCTCTTCCGCTCAAAGAGATCATCGAGCCCGTGCGCGTGGCCGGGCAGATGAGAAAGAAGCTGATGCTGGCCATCGTGGATGAAGAGAGCGACATCACGTTCTATGAGGCCAGAGAAAAGGCTATGTCCGGTAAGATGCCGGAACAGGAGCCAGGCGGCATGGCCACGCTTCTGGAAGACCGGGTAATGCTCTGGGATGCCGACGGCTCGCATAGGCTGCATGAGAGCGGTTTTTTCGGCAAGCCGGTGGGCGAGCGGCTGCAGCTGTCGCTAGTCGAGTCGGCGTATTTGCTGGAGAAAGGATTGATCCAGTTGGCAGATCGCTCCGGTGAGATGATAGATCTGGACGGATTCATGGCCCGAGCGCGCCAGATCGAGAACGACTTCGACCTGAAGTTCGGCGTTTACAGGGATCTGCGCAACCGAAAGATGGTTGTGAAGACCGGCTTCAAGTTCGGAACCCATTTCCGGGTTTACAGGTCGGTCGGGGGCCTGGAGAAGGTTCCGCACTCCGATTTTCTGGTACACACCGTTCCCGAAGACCACATATTCTTCCCGCCCGTCCTTTCCAGAGCGGTGCGACTGGCCCATTCCGTGAGAAAAGAGATGGTGTTTGCTTATCCGGATAAAGACGTGCACTATCTGGAGATCAAGCGGCTAAAGCCGTGAGTGTTGATAATCTTTTCATTGTCTCCTCTGCCGCAAAATTTTAAGTTAATTTAAAGAATATTATAAAAAATTGAAGCGAACCAAAAAATTAAAATTAATGTTTTTATAGACCTGTGGCACTGGCCAGGTCGCGGCTCTTGCCGTTATCGTCGTTCCCTTCTACCAGGACTACGATGCTTCCATTCTTCCAGAGATAGAGATAGCGCAGACCCGTTCCGCCCACATCCTTTCTGATCTCCGTAGCGTTATGGCCGTTGATGATGGCAGATGAGAAGCGGTCCACTCCCCGGAAGGGCGGCTTTTGGAACTCGGGCTGAGACATGTAATTGGAATAAGCAGACTCTGCGAACATCCCGTCCTGCAATTGGAGGAGGGTGATCTTGGCATCATAGGACTCGCCAGGCTTTCCCCACTGATAGATGCCTACGGATACATTTGTCTTTCCGATGTCTTTTGCGCCATAGAAGTTCTTGATGTAGTCGGTCATATTCACGTGTGAGTCCATCTCCGGCAGAGCGGCTATGAGCTTGAAGCCCTCCGGCAGATTTTCCTTGGGAACGACTAGATTTGCAGACGTTGAATTTGCTGCATCTTCGGCCAGGCATACCGCGCTGGACGCGAGCAGCAGGGATATGAATAATATGGAAATCATGCTCTTCGATCTCATGGCCCATTCCTTGTTCTTGCATATGCATAAGCTTTTTGACCGAGAGCAATTTTAGTTATCATATTTGCCTCAGATACAGAAACGCAGTGTAGGAGGAGAGAACGTAATTAGGTACGTGCGATCTCTCTACAATGAATCGTTATACGAGCCATGCTTCTTGCTAAAAGTAGGATACGTGCCAATCTTTATGTGGTCTAATGTTTCGTATGCCATCTCTTTGTAGTAAACGCATTGTCACCATAAACGAAGCTTAGCCTCTGATGAACAACCTGCAAAATTTTAATTAAAAATTTTACAAACGTAATAGACCCTGTAGATCCACCATTTATTATCCGTATGTTCATTATTCTTTCAGATTTTTCAATAAAATTTGTTATGAACTGGCATTTATTATAACAAAACCAGATTGACGATTCAGAAAGTCGTTTCCTCTTTGTTTATATTTCTAACAAACATTGGCATAAGACAATTGGCTATTTCACTGACATAGACGAAGACAATCCGCATGCATCCAAATTGACTCGATGATAAGAGGAACATGCGAGGACAGCGGATGCTAGAATACATTAAATGGATATGCAATTGATCTTGGAGATATTAAGGACATAAGTTTAAACAGCGAGTTAAATGAAATCCTTGCGAAATATCTGCGGCCAAGGTACGTTTGTTGTCTCGTGATAGATCTGGTGTATTCATGGATGCATGGCATGAGTGTCAATCTTTGGGTGCTGGACTATAATTAGATGTTATTTTATCCCGTGGGCTTAAATGAATTGCAAACATGTTGACTGTGGCACTAAAGAAATGTTGTGGCTTCCGTATACATATCGTGGTATGGAATGTGGATTGAAGCCTCATGCCTATTGTACTAAATGTGGCCTGATTAGAGGTGCAACCTCGGATAGACCAAGGAGACTGAGTTATTATATTAACATAATAGCACAGCTTGGCAGAGAGGTGAAAGTCACAAATGTTCAGATCCGGCTTATCGCAATAGAATTAGAAAAGCAAGGAATTGACGACCGATATGGCATGGATCGATGTTGCCAGGAGAAGCTGTTTTCTGAGGTTGTGAGGAAATACGTCAACGTCTCTGAACAGATCATATTTAGATATCTTAATAAAATTAGTTTGTGATGGATGGCTAACATTCAATATGGGATGATATATCATGCGTGAAATTACTGCTATTTTGCCAGCATTTAACGAGGAAATCTCTATTGGCAGCATAGTTCTTCGAACAAAGCAATATGTAGATAGAATAATTGTAATCGACGACGGTAGCAGCGATCATACTGCAGAAGTAGCTGGCATGGCCGGTGCAGAGGTAATTCGTCATCCCAAAAATATGGGAAAAGGGGCAGCGTTGAAGACCGGTTTCGAATCCCTCAACCAAGAAGGAATAATCGTCACTATGGACACGGACGGTCAGCATGATCCTGCTGATATACCAAGGCTTGTTGAACCGATCATCAATGGTGAGGCTGACATGGTAAATGGCAGCCGCTATTTAAACGGAAATCGGAAAGATACGCCCATGTATCGCAGGGTGGGGCAGGTAATGCTGGACAAAGCCACTAATATTAACAGTGGATTAAACATAACGGACAGTCAAAGTGGATTCAGGGCGTTTGCTGATTATACGAAGGATATCTTTAGGTTCGGGCAAAATGGGCTGGCAATTGAGAGCGAGATGCTTGCAGATGCGGCTAATTCCGATTTACGTATCAAAGAGGTAGAAATCGGAGTGCGATATGATGTGGACTGCTCAACAGAACATCCGGTCAAGCATGGCATACAAGTGCTCTTAAAAGTTCTGCAAGACCTTGAATTGAGAAAGCCATTGTATTACTTTACATTGCCAGGAATATTAGCAACGACTCTTGGAATCGGGATGGGGCTGGAGCTTTTAAGAGTGTTTTTCCATGGTGGAAGCCTTTACATTGGGCCGACGTTGCTTATGGTGCTCCTTACTTTGCTTGGTTGTTTCTTGGCTCTGACTGGAATAATCTTGCACCATATTTCAAAGCTGATGATTAACGTAGAGAAGACTGGTTTCAAAGAACCAGAATTAAGAGCATTTGAACGCCGCCATGATTTTGGAAAATTGGCCCGTGATAATTAGGCGCGCCGATCTCTCAGTGCTATTTCTAAAAATATTTTAATAGGCTTATCTAATGTATCGGGGAAATTCAAATGACGAATAAATCACCTAATCTGAGCATTGTTGTCAGCACCTATTCTTTGAAACGATATCCTGATATAATTAGCTTATTAGAGGCAATCGGCGATCAGACGCTCATGGATTTAGAATTGATTATTGTTGTTGACGAGAATGAGGATTTATATAACCGCTTGATCGATTACAAAAAGAACAACGCATTTTATAATTTAAATATCGTTTATAATTTGCATAATAAAGGTCTTTCCCACAGCAGAAATATCGGAATCGAGAACTCAAAGAGCGATATAGTTGCGTTCTTGGACGATGATGCGATTCCAGAAGCAGGTTGGGCTAAGGCAATCGTTGATGACTTCGACGAATGTGATGTTGGATCCGTTACTGGAGAGATCATTCCACTTTGGGAACATCAAAAAATGTCCTGGTTTCCAAAAATATTGTATTGGATGATTAGCTGCTCATATACAAATACACCAGATTGTAAGGAAGAGACGGAACGGGGATTTGGAACATGCATGGCATTCCGAAAAGAGTTACTAACTAAATTCGGTGGCTTTGATACTCGGCTTGGTATCAATCGCAATAAATGGATCGGGGGCGAGGATACCGCGATGTTCCTGAAGATAAAATCAGCAAAGAAGCGAATAATTTTTGATCCAAATGTAAAAATTAAACATAAAATTTATTTGCATAGAATAAATTACTCCAATATTCTAAAAAGGGCCTTCAACGGTGGCATGTCAATTGCAGCCATGAAAAAGATTAATAAGTATAAGATTGCCAATTCTACTGAAATGAATTATTTGAAGGTTAGCGTGTACAGGTTTTATGTCGAGTCATTTAAGAGATTAATCAAAACATTATCCATGAGTGTAATCTGGCAAATTGTTGTTGTCAGTTCGGTCATTATAATGGAAGCAATAGGATATATTTATGGCAGTTATAAACTTAGCTACGATATTCAATAAAAAAGTAATTTTATTAATTTCTTGTATCCTATTGGCAATTTCTTTGCTCAATTTCGCTTTGTTTATAGAAAACACAGATTTGCATCTCGGTTGGTTTGGGCTAATTAGCACGCTTTCGATAAGCTACTTTGCATCAGTAATGCTTTTAATAATATCATTTCTTTTAAATATAAAATTTCTTCTTAATCGTAAATTATTTTTAGCCCAAATAATTGCATTAATTGTCTTCCTTTTCTTGACTCCTGCTTTGTTCGAGGGGACAATACGGTTCAGATCCGCGTACAAGGTTCTAGGTTTTTCCGAATATATTCTTCGAAATGGATTTATCAATACTAACGACATAATATATCATAATTGGCCCGGGGCAATTATTCTCATATCAAGCATTCAATATCTGACAACATCGGATTTTTGTATTTATATAGTTAAATACTATCCATCGCTTATAGAATTATTATATCTATTGCCACTTTTTATATTTTATAATAAATTAACAACAAATACTAGAATTGTTTGGATAAGTATCTTTATTTTTTATTTACTAAATTTTTTAAACCAAGATTATCTATCGCCGCAGTCCATTTCGTATTTTTTATATCTCTTGATGCTAATAATATTGATTGGCACTATGGTAAAATCAGACCTATATGTAAAATGGACGCTAGATGATCCAAGGACGCGATTTCTAGCATTTACAATATTCGTGGGTATTGCAGTATCACATATACTAACCTCAGTATTCCTTTTATCGATACTCATTGGCATAAATTGTTATCTGTATTTATATAATAAATATTCTAAGGATGTATACAGATTTTCATCGGAGTCAATTAATATTATTAGAATCTTTTCGTTTTTTTGCATTATATTTTTTTTAATATGGACATTCTATGGCGCGATGTCTTTTCTGGAGCAGCACTTGGTGCCGTCTCTGATAGAATTATTTAATCTGGATCTGGTATTGCATCATAATTTAAATGAACGGGTCGCAGGTTCCTTCAGCCACGTTGTGATTTCTCAATTGGCTATCCTATCCGTAATTATGTCTATGGCATTGATGCTTCTTGGCTTTTTGAATAATAGAAAGTCAATAAATAATACCAGCCTATTAGCCATATTAATATCAATAGTCGCAATATTGCCTATTTACCCTTATGGGGGAGAAATGCTCATGCGAATTTTTTTATTCGCAATTCCAATTATCTCCTTCATGATGGCTCAAGTCATTCTAAGCAAGAGATTATGGATATTGATTATTTTATTTTTGGCAATGATGCCTCTTTCCCATATTCTGATACATTATGGAAATGAACGCTTTGATTACGTTTCTCCTGCGGAAATTTCCTTTTTCGACTTTTATTTCCAAAAATGCTCCGATCTCAAAATTATTGGTGGCTTTCCAGTTTATGCATATAAATTTCAGGAAAAGCTTCTTGGCATAGATCTGGATCAGGCATTGGATAAAAATAAACGTAACTTTAATAAACAAAATTTAAATAATGATAATTATTTAATTGCCATTGGCTTGTCAGAAAAAATCCAATATGAGCAGTTCTATAATGACACAATTATTATACCTTGCATTGAATCTTATTTAAATAATTATACAAACTGCAAAAAAATCTATGACAATAACGATGTGGGATTGTTCTATTGTAGTAGACTAAATAATTCAGGTACTTTTAATTGTGTCGCATAATTAGTTAAAAATAAATGTAATACTATCTAACACAATTAAGTTACCAATTGATATATTATATATTTATCGCCCGCATTATACAAGCTATTGTTGCTGAATTTAAATAAACATATAGTTTACTGAAAATGAGGAACTGAGATGAATTCACACTGCTCTAATCAAGATCGATTTTTAAACTTGGTCTTTATCGCCAAACATCATTTCAATGAACCTTTAATTAAAGATTCAATATATCTCTTAATTAGTAATATCCTAAATATGGGATTTGGATTTATTTTTTGGATAATAGCAGCAAGATTTTATTCGATCAAGGATATAGGCTTAGCCGCCTCCTTGATTTCTGTTCTAGGATTAGTTATTCTCTTTTCGCGATTTGGATTTGATGTATCTGTTATTCGTTTTTTCAAATATCAAGATATAGCAAAGATAATTAACACCAGTTTAATAATAACTTCACTCGCATCGACAATAGTGGCTATTGGATTGGTTTTTTTTGCGCTAAACCATGTTGGTGCATTGAATTATCTAAAAAATCCACTTACTGCCGTATTATTCATTCTTACGTGTCTATTTAATTCATTTGCGTTCTTGACAGGCAATTTTTTTAATGCAGCCAGGCGAGGCAATCATTTCTTAGTACAAAATTTGTTCCTTTCCAGCAGGATATTCTTATTGATACCCTTGGCTATTTTTGGCTATATCGGCATATTTGGATCTATAGGCATTGCATATTTCTTGGCATCTGTCTTTTCGCTTTATATTACACGAAATTATATCTCAATTAAAAATTTAAAAATTGATAGTAATTTTTTAAGGGATTCTTTGAACTTTTCCTTCTGGAATTATATCTCAAATATTCTTTTTTCGGCTCCCGTGTTCATATTACCGCTGCTTGTAATGAACATGTTAGGCGAGATTGAGGCCGCGAAATTCTATATCGCTTTTGCCATTGCAAATATTGTCATGGTAATACCTACAACAATCAGTACATCATTGTTGGTCGACGGAAGCCACCAGCAAGGAGAAAAATTTGAAAAAAATATATTAAAAACTGCCATCTGCACATTTGCAATATTGATCCCGCCCGTGCTAATTTTAATATTTCATGGAGATTTAGTGCTTGAAGCCATAAACAGTGATTATATGGGTGCGTTTGATTTATTAAAGATTTTTAGCATATCAAGCTTCTTTGTGGCAGTATATTCTGTATTTATACCACTACAAAATGTTAGGATGAAGGTAGAAAATATAGCATGCATTAATCTCTTGAGATTCAGTCTCTTGATATTGCTCAGCTACATTTTTGTTTTAAAATATGGGATTTCTGGAGTTGGATATGCATGGCTTATTTGTTACGCAATTTTAGATATAATTCTGGTAATTTTAAATATAAACGATGTGCGAACGTTCATTGCAAAAAAATGTTAAATTGCCTGCTCTAACATGCCATTAATGCAATTTTATTGCGGTCTGCCTGGATATTACATTCAATATGACCTGCTATCGAATAGGTTATGTAAGAGCTTCATGTATTCAATACTACTATTGTCAGAATTGCCATATTAGAGGGCTTTTATGTCTTCAAGTCTTATTTGTGCAGGGATAACCTATCTTAACTCATCTGAAGCGCCAGCATTAAGCGTCTTAAATTTTTCGTCAGGATTGTTTGAGACAAATATTACTGCGATAATATGTCTAGTGTTACTTTTCTTTATTCATTGCGCCACATATAATTCTAAGCTCTGGAATCATAATCTTAATGTAATGCTCAAAATGGCAATCTACCCATTG
>Ga0105092_10000192_pt1 | contig 30200 bp, 20 predicted proteins | sample PPLLak2March2015_FD_87021 | JGI IMG/M metagenome (GOLD analysis project Ga0105092, IMG submission 87021) | Freshwater sediment microbial communities from Prairie Pothole Lake near Jamestown, North Dakota, USA - PPLs Lake P7 Core (1) Depth... | ecosystem: Environmental > Aquatic > Freshwater >... | reverse complement strand
GCAAGGAATTATTATTTGGGTGATGATTCTATTATCAAGGTAGGATTTCCGGAAGATTAAAATCATTCGTGTCTATACAAATCCTCTAAGTTAGATACTGCGTATCTGTGTCAGGTCAATTTTAGTTATTCTGAGTACTTTCTTTTTTCTATTTAGTTTTCAGATTAATCTGCATTTATCCATACTTTCAAAATAAGACCTGACACTGCCCATGAAGGAAAGATTCAAAATAAGACCTGACACTGCCTTAGCTTTACAACCTTTCAACCTTTCAACCTTTCAACCTTTCAACCTTCCAACCTTTCAACCTTTCAACCTTTCAACCTTTCAACCTTTCAAACCTTTCAAACCTTTCAACCTGCAACATTCAACTTCCATCCTTTATCCTTCCCACTTCCAGTCTTTAATCTCCGGCATGTCATCACCATATTCATAAATATAATTTTTATGGTCAATAATCTTATTTCTCATTTCTTGCTTAACATGTCCGCTTGTGCTTTCAAGCTTAGGAACCCTGTCAATTACATCCATCACAAGATGAAATCTATCGAGGTCATTTAAAACAACCATATCAAAAGGTGTTGTAGTAGTGCCTTCTTCTTTATATCCTCTAACATGTAAATTTTTGTGGTTATGACGCCTGTACATTAAGCGGTGAATTAACCACGGGTAACCGTGGAAAGCAAAAATGATGGGTTTATCTTTTGTGAAAAGTGCATCAAAATCTTTATCTGCTAATCCGTGTGGATGCTCTGTCATCGGCTGAATTGTCATAAGGTCCACTACATTAACAACTCTGATTTTCAAATCAGGATATTGCTTTCTAAGAATTGTAACTGCTGCAAGTGTTTCAAGAGTCGGTACATCACCGCAGCAAGCCATAACAACATCAGGCTCTGAATCCTTGTCGTTGCTTGCCCATTCCCATATGCCTATACCTGCTGTGCAATGTTTTACTGCCGCATCCATATCAAGAAACTGGAGCTGAGGCTGTTTGCCTGCAACAATAACATTAATATAATTTTTGCTTCTCAGGCAATGGTCGGTAACGGAAAGTAATGTATTTGCATCAGGAGGAAGATAAACTCTGACAACATCGGCTTTTTTATTTATAACATGGTCTATAAATCCGGGGTCCTGGTGGCTAAACCCGTTATGGTCCTGTCTCCATACATGCGATGTTAATAAATAATTTAATGATGCAATTGGCCTTCTCCATGGCAGGTCATGGGTAACTTTAAGCCACTTTGCGTGCTGATTAAACATAGAATCGATGATATGGATAAAAGCTTCATAGCAATTGAATACACCATGCCTTCCTGTTAACAGGTAGCCTTCAAGCCAGCCCTGGCACATATGCTCGCTTAACACTTCCATAACGCGTCCTTCATGAGCTATATGGTCATCTGTTTTTAATATATCATCTGTAAAGACACGGTTAGTAATATCGAACACGGCACTCAATCGGTTTGATGCTGTTTCATCAGGTCCCATAATTCTGAAATTCCTGCTCCCTGCATTCTGTTTAATAACATCTCTTAAAAACTCTCCCATAATTTTAGTTGATTCAGCTTTTATTGTACCGGGTTTCTTTACATTAACTGCATATCTGCGGAAATCGGGAAGCTTAAGATTTTTTAAGAGCAAGCCGCCGTTTGCATGAGGATTGGCACCCATTCTTTTGTCGCCTATAGGAGCAAGTTCCGCAATTTCAGAATGAAGAGTACCGTTCTCATCAAAAAGCTCATCCGGTTTATAACTTTTCATCCATTCTTCAAGCAATTGCAAATGCCTTGGATTTGTTATGGGATCTGTTAACGGTACCTGGTGAGAGCGTGCTGTTCCTTCAATATATATGCCGTCTGCAATCTTTGGTCCTGTCCATCCCTTTGGTGTACGAAGCACAATCACCGGCCATTCGGGTCTTTTGGAAAATCCGTTGCTCCTGTTTTCCTTCTGTATTGCTATAATTTCAGCGATTATTGTGTCAAGTGTATAAGCCATTAACTGATGCATCCTGTCAGGGTCATCACCTTCTACAAAATATACATTATAACCATATCCTTTCAATAAGCTGTATAGCTCTTCATTACTTAGTCTTGCAAGTATTGTAGGATTTGCAATTTTATAGCCGTTAAGATGAAGTATTGGCAATACTGTCCCGTCATAAACAGGGTTTAAGAATTTATTAGAATGCCAGCTTGCAGCAAGCGGTCCTGTTTCGGCTTCACCGTCGCCGATTACACATGATGCAATCAGGTCAGGATTATCAAAAACTGCACCGTAAGCATGAAGCAATGAATAACCAAGCTCACCGCCTTCATGAATAGAGCCGGGAGTTTCGGGTGCTGCATGACTTGGAATACCTCCCGGAAATGAAAATTGCCTGAACAGTTTTTTCATTCCTTCTGCATCTGTAGAAATATCAGGGTATATTTCCGAATAAGTATTTTCAAGATAAGTATTAGCAACCAAACCGGGTCCGCCGTGCCCTGGTCCGGCTATATATATCATGTTCAGGTTATTCTTTTTTATAACACGGTTCAGGTGAGCATATATGAAATTTAATCCCGGTGTAGTACCCCAATGTCCAAGGAGACGTTTTTTAATATGTTCTTTTTTAAGCGGTTCTTTAAGCAGGGGATTATCCAATAAATAAATTTGCCCTGCCGATAAATAATTTGCCGCTCGCCAGTATGCATTTATTTTATTTAACTCATCATCTGTGAGAGGATGTTTTACTGCTTTTATATCAGCTACTAATTGGTCCATTATTGTTATATGTTTAATGCTTTATTGTTTAGGAAATGGTAAGTTGGAAATAATCAATTGTATTGTAATAAATCAAACGTCCAGTATCACCTTAATTCCATTTTTTAACTGTACATCCTGTATGTTTCCTAAATCTGTTAAATTTACTTTTTTATTTATTGATATATTATTAATGTCGGCATAAATGTACGGATATTTAACTTCTACAAAGGGAGGAAGCTTTGATTTAGCAATGCCGTTTATCATTCCTCTGAATAAGCTTGCTGCAGCACCTGTAACAACATCCGGCATAAATGACGATACTTTTACACATTCCAGTGTGATAACATTTTCCCTCACACTTTTTATCTCAAATTCTGCAGTTATATTTATAAGTTTTTTCGTAGTTTTAACAAAAATGCTATCGCCTTCGAATTTTATATCTACAGGTTCATCAGAAAGTTTATTTATTGCCTCTTTAATTAGTTCTTCCGAGAAATAAAAGTTAGATTCCATAAAAACTCTAATCTATTTGAGATGTTAGAAGTTCTTTAAAGCGGTTTATAAGGTTTGTAAGGTTTGTAAGGTTTGTAAGGTTTGTAAGGTTGAATAGTCGGAATGTTGGAATTTTAATTCGAAATTCACAATATGAAACTCGAAATTATGTGGCAGTGTCAGATCTTAAGTTTGATCTTTACTTCTGAGGCAGTGTCAGGTCTTACTTTGAAATATGGATTGACTCAGAATAACAAATGTATAAGATAGAGAAAGAAAGAACATAGATTAACAATAATTGACCTGACGCCTGTCGAAGACAGTCAGGCAAGCATTAGCTTAAGAAGGCTGGAGGATTTACAATTACACATGGACTATCTCATCTACAAGTATCTTAAAAAACTTATCTCTTGCAAATCTTTCTTTCCATGGTGAGTGTCCGCATTTTTCGAGTAATATCATTTTAAAAGCTTTCAGTACTTTTGCTAATGGCTGAGATACTCCTTCTGCGGGATGTGTATCATAATCACCGTGTATTGCAGTTACGGGACATTTTAATTTGCTTACATACTCCATAAGCTTGCCATTTCGTCTTAATACTTTTGCTTCATTCCATACTGATAAATGTAATTCTGCATCAAATTCTATTTCTGTTTCAATTCCGGGAAGCAAGTCGTATGTATCGGCTTTTGAAAGAATATTCCCTAATTCTCCGGTCATAATGCCATTAGAGTTTTTCAGAATATTAAAATATTTATTCTTATCCTCTTCACTTAAATGATTTATTCTTTCTTCCATCATTTTCAGTGTATATTTTTCTTCAAACGGACCTGAACCGATTAATATTAATTTTTTAATTAATCCCGGATATTCTGCTGCAAACAATAATGCCAGCCATGCTCCCCATGAGTGGCCTATTAATGTAACAGGGGATTGCACTAATCCGGAAATTTGTGAATGTAATTCTTCAACCAGATCATTGATAGAATATTTTGTTTGAAGCGGCTCTATGACACCACAATGTTTTGAGAGTTCTTCTGCAACAGGTTTTAAATCACCTGCCGCACCCGGACCACCGTGGATTACTGCTGCAATGTAAGGCTTATTTCCGTATGTTCTTATGTTGTTCAATGTGTTTAAGAGATTCAATTTTTGTTTGTAATTTATGAAATCTCACCCCTGTTCTCTCTCTCCTGTATTTCCGGGCACCAGTGATAGGAGAAGGAAAGTATATTCAAAAATAATTAACTTTTAATAAACTAAATACGTTATATGGAAAATTAAATATTATGAAAGCATTATATATTACATTATACACAACAGCATTAATATTGCTCATTATAGTACTGCTCGGAGGAAGTATATCTGAACCTGTATTCGATAGTTTATCTTCACGAACATTGCATAAGGCAGGTGTTAAGAAGGAAGCAATTGATTCTATTGACAGCAGAATAGATGAAGCATTTTTTCAGGTGAAAAAGATGGAATACCAGGTGGAAAAGTTTAAAAGCTTTATTACAGGCAAACAATTGAATGAGAGTGATTTTCAAAGAGAATCCAATGCCGTATTTGGAAGAAATATTTATAATCCACTTATAAGTATGTTAAACTACATTTACCGCTTTGTGTTTTTTCTTTTATCATTAATGCTATTATTGGCAGGAGCAATTACACATGTAGTTTATAGAAACATGGAATTAAGAAGAAGAGTAAATAATCTTGAAAAAGCAGTTTATGGATAAAACAATTCGCATCCGGAATTAAAAAACAGCCCCTTTTCTGCCAGCCGCAAACGGCAATAAAAGGGACTGCAATGGGAGTGATAATGAGAAATTTACTTGACGCTATAAAACTTTATTTTACCATCAGCATTTTTTTTGTATCTATTAAATATCCGTCTATCATTAACGAATAAAAATATACACCCGAAGAAATTCCTTTACCTGAAAAATCTGCTTCGTATGTACCGGCACTTTGTTTTTCATTTACAAGTGTAATAACTGCTTTACCTGTTACATCATAAACAATTAAATTTACATTGCAATATTTTGATAATTGGTAATTAATAACTGTATTCGGATTGAACGGATTCGGGTAATTCTGCTGAAGTTTAAAACCCGCCGGAATATTTTCACTAATCTTTTTAACTCCAAATAACTGCTCATATATAATAGAGTGGTCAAACACTTCATTAACAAGCTGAGGAGCAACAAGTGCTGTGGCAGCAGCATTGGGGTGCGGGTCATGGGGTCCTGTTGCATATTGCGGCAGCAAATAACCGCTGGAATTTGTCAGCTTGGAAAAAAAATCAAAAACATAAACATTCGCAGGAAATCCGCCGAATACAGGGTCAAGTCCTGCTGCTAACGTATCCTTTGCCCATTTACAGAATTGCTTTGATAATGCTGCTGAAATTGGATTGGTTTCTTCCTGTGTTAAAGGTGCATTGGTCCAGATTACAAAAAAGTTTTGCGGATGGCTTTTCATCACATTTATAATATGCCGCCAGTGCCATTTATAATTGAATACTGTTTTGTAATCAGGTGAGTTTGTATCCACCGGCTGTCCTATTTCTTCAATTGCTGAAGATGGGAAGCATGATTTTATCATTATTATCTTGTTGCCGCTGAAATAATTTGAAATATTTTCAGGGTCATTATTTTCGAAGATGCTATGCCATAAATACCAATCATTATCAAAGTTAACAGGGAACCATGTTTCACTGAATGTAACGGCATTTTGTCCGCTGTATGAATGCTGGGTATTATATCTTGTTATTTCCTGCGGCACACTTGTTGAGCTGCCGTTTGGTCCCCATATACATTCGCCGGTAGAATGATGAAAGAACATTCCGCTTCTGAATTTTACCTGTGACGATGTATCATTCATTACAGCTATATGTATCAGAAAGATGATGAACAAAATTTTAAGAATATTTTTCATTGCCGTACTATTGTTAATTGATTTATTTATTTTAAACATAACCGGAAGCTTAATGCTTCCGGTTATGTTTAATAATATTTCTTACTTTATAAGAGTCATTTTCTTTGTCTCAACAAAGCTGCCTGCTTCAATCTTATAGAAATAAATTCCGCTTGAAAGATTTGAAGCATTGAAATCTACGCTATAGCTGCCGGCTTTCATTTCTTCATCTGCAATAATTGAAACAATCCTTCCCGTAATATCAAAAACAGTGAGCTTCACATTCCCTGCATTAGGAATGCTGAATTTAATTATTGTATTCGGGTTAAAAGGATTAGGATAATTTTGCTCTAACACAAATCTATCCGGAATATTGCCGTTTGTGGGAGATACACCGGTTACAAGGCTTTCCTGGTTAAAATAAACATTGCTTGGTCCCTGTCCTGCATATGCAAAAGCAGAATATTTGCTTGTTCCGTTTTTATAAACAGCACAAACAGGAGCAAGGGAACCTGTGCTCATGACACTATTGCGTTTATATAGTGTAGCGCCGAGAGAACCTGTCATATTTCCTCTTCTTACTGTTACCGAATCACCGTTCTGGTCAACAAAACAAGCTATTGCGTAACCATCACCTGCAGTTAACGAGTCTGAATTACACCATGTATAATCTGCAAGCATATTCGAGCCGCCTAAAATATAATCTACACCCCATGACCGTCCCCCATTTGTTGAATTATGATATCTTGCAATATTATTCTTTGTACAGGTGATGAGTACTCTTCTAAGAACATTTGCATTCTGCTGCTGAACTGTAATGCAGGGTCTTTCATATTTTATACCTGAAGGAGCACTTGTAATGTAATATACATAATGATTAGGTGTAAGCCATTCGCAAGTTATAATAGCCCTTACTTCAGATTCAGTGGCAGTAATCCTTCTCTGGACCGCAATATAAATAGAATCATCACCGGTTCCTTTTTCACAGTAAGCGGCACTTGGATACATATCTGTATTAGAAGTATTAATAAGAATGTTTGTGTAATTAAGTCCCCAATTAATGGATAAAAAGTGCCTTAATCCAACCTGTGTGCCGGCATTTGTTACCTCCCTTGCAATAATATGGAAGTAAGTTGCAACATCCCAATATACACCATCACTGCATGCGGTCGGGTATTCGTATTTATTACCTGATGCCGGTGATGCAAAGTTTAATGCGAATGCAGATGAACCATTTCTTCTGACTGAAAATATTTCTATAGACGCGTTATCAAAGTTTGAACTTCCGCTTCGTGTATAAAACATCAGTATTCTCATTGAGTCATTGTTGCTTAAATGTCTTTTATCCACACAAATAGAAACCGTACCAAAGTATGCAGAAGTGTTTGCCGCACTTATTACCGAAGTCCAGGTTGAACCGGCATTACTTGACCTGTATAAAGTGATATAACCATTATATCCCGATACATTTCTTTTGGCAACTGCAAGATAAAGCCAACCGTCTTCTCCATATTTCATATCTAAAGTTCTGTATCCGGCGGCATAACTAACATCTCCGCTGTAAACCTGTACATCATTATTATACCAATCCTGTGAAAATGGAGGTTCGGGTCCATTAATAATCCTGGTTTCTTCATAAGTACCTTTTTGAGGAGGTATAACAGGGTCAAATGATTTTTGTATTTCATTGCCTATCCTGAGCTTTTCAGCATTATCATGGTTTTGTTTTGCCTGTTTATATTGTTGCAGTAAATAATCAGGAATATTTGATTTTGTAATTGAATTATTTACCTGTTCCTGTGGTTTTTTACCCCAGTCATTCGGCATGTTAACTTTTGTATCTTCGCCAATATCAGTCTGTGAATAAATAATGGTTACAGTGAAAAATGTAATAATTAGAATTGTGAGTAATCTTTTCATTTCAGTAGTTCCTTTCTTCTAATTTAGAAGTTTAGTTTATTAAAAAATAAAATTACGGTGCTTTTTTCAATACAGGCTCGCTCCATGGACCTTGCCCCATTGATCCAATGGCAGCGATCCTGAACCAGTATTTACGGCTGCTTTTAAGTTTTGTTATTGTATAACTTGATTTTGTTATTATATCTTCATGTATCCATTTTAGGGGCTCGATTTTATCAATACTTTTTTGAATTAAATATGTATGTGCTCCGGCAACGGGCTCCCAGGTCAGGTCAATTTCGCCTTCTGTATCTCCGGAAGTTGCCGTTAAAAATAACGGCTGGAATTCCTGCTTTTCTTTTCCGGCTGACTTTGTCTTTCCGGAATGAGTTTTAATGTTCATTTTATTTTATCTCCTCAATTCCCTCGGAGTTTTATTATTTTGGTCCTTATGCAAAGTTAGATAGAAGGGGAGGCTGTGTTCAATGAAAGTTTTTTTTTATTGTTACAAGTAAAGTATATCTATTTTTACATAAATCATTCTTATATATTAAATAATCGATATTATTGTAAAATTTTCCGGTATAATAAAATCCATTTGTTTTAAAAAAATTCTCAATGAAATTTTATATTGATTGTTTTATATTTTTAATTCTTCCGGAAACATTTTATTGCGATAAATAGCGGTTTTTAAAGATTTTATGCTTTATTAACTGTAAAAATGTTTATATCTTATACAAATAAACCGACCCTGTCATGAATAATAGTATCCTCATTGAGCTTTTTAAAAAATTCACGCCAAAAGAAATGAAGGAGTTTGAGGAGTTTGTTCATTCGCCTTTTTTCAATAAAAACCAAAGTGTAACAAAACTTTTCGAATACATAAGAAAGCAGTATCCCGGATTTAAAGCTCATAGTGTTGAGAAAAAGTTAATTTATTCTACGATATTTCCGGATGTTGAATATAATGACGGGTTTTTGAGAACACTTATGTTTAATCTGTCTGAGCTTGCAGAACGTTATCTTGCTTACATAAGATTTAACTCTGTTCCTTTTGCTGAAGACAGATACCTGCTGCATGAACTTAATGAAAGAGAGTGTGACAAGCTTTTTGAAAGAAAAATGAAAGAAATCTTAAAAGAGATTAAAGAAACTGATATTCAAAATGCAGGTTATTTTTACAGTAAATTTGCGGTTGAACATGAATACTTTTATTATCTGAGCCGTACCAATCTTGATAAAATTGAAAAGCTTGTAAACAGGCCCGATGTTGAAGAAATGTTTTATCATATTACTTATTTTTATTACTTCCAGGCAATAAGACACTATGTCTATTTTCTTAACAGGAGGGGTTTATATCAAATTGATTTTAAAACTGAGCTTTTTGAAGACATTTATAAGATTATAGACCCAAAGTATTTTCAATCTGTCCCTTTACTTAACCTCTATTATGATGTTTTAACGCTTTATCTGAATGAAGATAATTTTGCTAATTATTATAATATTAAAAAAAATGCTGTTGAACTTGAAAATAAAATTACCAAACATGAATTGATATGGATATATATCAACCTGCAGAACTTTTGTGATAAAATGATTATGAAAGGGCATAATGAATTTTTAGAAGAGCTTTTTGATATATACAAGCTAAAGCTTGAAAAGAAGATATATGCGTGGCAGGAAATGCCTGCCAAGTTTTATGGCGGAGTTGTTGATATTGCACTTAAATTGAAAGAATTTAAATGGGCTAAAGATTTCATTGAAAATTATAAAGATGAGCTGTCTCCAAAATCAAGGGATTATGTTTTTTATTATTCACTCGCCTTATATGAATTTTCACTTAATAATTTCGAAAGTTCGCTTGAGCTTCTTTCCAAAGTGAAATATACTGAGGTTTACCAAAAAATAGAATTGAGATGCCTGATGGCAGAGCTTTATTATGAATTGGATATGGATGATGTGCTGCTCTCTCACATCGATGCATTCCGTCATTTTCTTATGAATGACAAACTTATTCCATCCGGGAAAAAAGAGACCTATTCCGGCTTTATTAAATATATTAAAGCTCTCAGCATTTTAAAAAATAAAAAAAGCAGTGAAGAAGTTTATCTTCTTACAAAAAAAATATCTGATAACCCGGTTATTTTCAATAAAGAATGGCTTTTGAAAAAGCTTGAAACAATTTCTGATTAATAACAAAAATTCGAAATCTGAATTTTTTTTGTACTTTATGTAATACAGCATATATTTTTTTTGATTTTTTTATAGACAAAATTAATATAGCTCCTATTTGTAATATTTTTCTTCTTTTTTAACTTCAAAAAAGTCTTTATCTTATAATAAGATAAACGGCCTTGCCATGAATAAAAGCGTACTTATTGAACTGTTAAGTAAGTTCACACCAAAAGAAATGAAGGAGTTTGCTGAATTTGTATATTCTCCTTTCTTTAACAAAAATCACAGTATAATTAAACTCTTCGATTATCTGAGAAAACAGTACCCTGATTTTGAAAACAATGCTATAGAAAAGAAGTACATTTATTCCGAGATATTTCCGGATGTTGAGTATAATGACGGTTTTATGCGAACACTAATGTCCGGCTTATGCTCTCTTGCTGAGAACTATCTTTCTTATATTTGCTTTAAATACAATAATTATTACGATAAGAAGTTTCTTCTGTATGAATTAAATAACAGGGGACTGGACAGATTATTTGAAAGAAATTATAAAGCTGTTTCAAAACAATTGGAAGATGAGCAAATAAAGGATGCGGATTTCTTTTATGATAAATATGACATTGGTTTCGAAAATATTTATCACCTTCACAGGGTCAACATGGATAAAATAGAAAAAATCATTCCTCAAAGCGATGTAGAGGATGTTTTTGATAATTTAACCTATTTTTATCTTATTCAATCGATGGACCATTATTTGTATTTTCTTAATATTATGGAAATGTACAAATTCAGGTTTAATACTGAGAAATTCGAAAAAACATTAAAAATTCTGGAAGCTGATAAATTTAAAAATGTTCCGGCTGTTGAGTTATATTATAATTTGTTAATGCTTTTTTTGAACGAAGATGATATTTCATATTTTTATGATACTTTAAAGTTTTTAAAGAATAACGTTAATGATTTAAACAAAGATTATATACACAAGGCATATTTGAACCTTAAAAATTACTGCCGGAGAAAGATACAAAAAGAAGAAAACAGCTTTATAAAAGAGCTGTTTGATATTTACAAGATTGAGCTGGACCTGAAAATTTATTCATTGCAAAACGAGATGTCTTTCTGGTATTACACCGGTGTAATAGAAACTGCTTTAAAGCTAAAAGAGTATGACTGGACGAAAGAGTTTATTGAAAAATATAAATGTGAACTAGCTGAAAATTCACGGGAGAACACATATCTATATGCATTGTCGTTATACGAATTTGCCCTGAAAAATTTCGAAAAAGCACTGGAAATACTTTCCAAAGTCAGATATAACGACGTATATCATAAGCTTAAGTACAGAAGTTTACTTTTAATGATATATTATGAGCTTGATTACTGGGACTTGCTGATTGCCCAGATAGATTCATTCAATCATTTTCTTCTGAATGATGTTCTGGTTCAAAGTGAGAGAAAGGAATATTATTCTAATTTCCTGAAGTATATAAAAACATTAAATACATATAAAGAAAGTGAAAAGAAACAGGGGCCTGAAATTTTGAGTAATAAGATTAAGGAAAACCCTGTGGTGTATAATAAGGAATGGCTGCTGGAAAAGCTGAATGAATTAGCTGAATAAACAAAGGAGGCTATCCTGAAAGCCCTGATTTTATAATGAAACTTTAACTCCTCTCAGGATTGAATAGTAAAGCTCATAGCCGTTTTTGAGTAAGGTTACTTAATAATAAATACTGATTTCTTTTAGAACTCCAGCTTAAAACCTATCATTGGTAAAATACCTAACGACTTTAATTCTTCAATTTTCTGATTAAAATCATTATAAGAATACCCTGAAACTGTTTTTCTATTCAGTATATTTTTAGCTTGTAAAGTAAAGACACCTGACATTTTATCCCAGTTCATTCTATAAGTTAATCCAAGATCAATATAATAAATATTTGGCAGACGCTCTGTATAAATCCTGTTATTATCCAATATTTCCCGTTTTAGTTGAATAGATTGCTGTAAATCAATTGGTATATAATACTCGCCGCCGGCAATATTAGTCCTGATATTTATTCCTAATAAATTATTTTTTCCAATAATGAACTCTCTGCCAAAAAGAAAATTAAAGGCATAGTTACAATTATATTTTGTATTACGCACTACACCGTCACCACCTTTGTATTTAGAATCCCATAAAGATGCAGTGAATAAAAAATAATAATTATTGTTAAGAAATCTCTCGAAAGTAAAATCAATACCTGCATTTCTTCCGGTGCCTTCATTTACAAGTGAATCATTAATAAATTCACCGGGATTGTTCAGCATTGAATAATAACTATTCCTTATAACAGGAATATTGTAAAGCTGCTGGTAGTAAATTTCAGTTTTAATTCTGGAAAAGTCTGATAATAAAATATCATAACCCAAAATAAAATGGTTTGCTTTAGAAAAACCAAGTTCTCTATTCGGTTGGGAATTTACACTTTGAGAATATGTGTTTTTTAGCATGTAAACCGAAACGTTCTCAAGCTGGCTGTGATTTCCATAACCAACGCTGAGTGATTGTCCGGGACTAAAATTCCATCTTAAAGAAGTTCTTGGTTGTATTGATATTTTCTTATTATAAAGAAAATATTCCAGGTGAACTCCGGCAGATAGTTCAATATTATCATTAATTCTGAATTTCGATTCTGTAAATGCCTGCAATAAATAAGTACTCCCTTTATCATTGGCAATTTGTTGATATATACCGGTAAAACTGTTTTGAGATTTAATATTATTATCATAAAAAATTTTATTTAATGTAAAGCCGGATTTATGCAGATGCCGTCTATTAAATTTATGATTTAATGATGTATTAAAAGACAGTTTATAATTTTTATAATGCATTTCATCTTTTGGAGTTATTGTATTATTGGTATCAGAAAAGCCGTTAAAATAATAACTTTTGTCTAAAGTCCCGGAAACCGATGTATTTATAAAAGTATGTTCATTAATTAACAGGAAATGCGATAAAGCAATAGCACCCATAGCATTATCCATGTTCACCATTTGCCTGTCATCATTGGTAGTCCAATTCAAAATATTTTCTTCCGGAGTAACAATTGATTTATTTATTCCTCCAATTCCATATATAGAAAACAGCCCGGCGTTTTTCAAAGGAAAGTTAAGCTTAAACGAAAGGTCCTGGTAGCTTGGTACTTTGTTTTTCATTTCCTCATCTATCAATTGGAGAAAACCAAAAATTGAATACCTGTAATTAACTAAATAAGTGGATGGAGAACCTTTTAAAAAAGGTCCTTCTGTGAATAAATCTACTCCCTGGATTCCTGCCTGTAATGAATATTCTCTTTTGTATTTATTACCTGAACGGAATTTCATATCAAAAACACCTGAAAGAGCATTCCCATATTCGGAAGGAAATGCTGAAGTAAAGAAATCGGAATTATTAAGAACCATCGAAGAGAAAACAGTTATTCCGCCGCTTTGCTGCCCGCCAAAACTGAAATGGTTTGGATTTGGGATATCAATTCCATCTAAACGCCAAAGAAGCCCTTTCGGAGAATTTCCCCTGATAACAATTCCATTTTTGGCTAAGTCTGAATTTCCTGTTATACCTGCAAAATTTGTTGCTGCTCTGAGCGGGTCATCGAATGCTCCTGCATATCTTTGTGTTTCTTCAATGGAAAAGCTGCGGGCACTTATAATTGCCATAGGATTTAACGGCTTATCCTTTTCTATTTCGGATGTGATTTCCATTTCTTCTGTTTGTATTATTTTTTCTATCAATGCGGCATTCAATATTGCTTCTTTTCCTGATGAAATCAAGAATTCCGGAATAATTTCTTCATTATAACCTATAAGCTTAATTTTTATCATATATCTTCCAATGGGAACATTTTTTACAGCATAATCACCATTCAAATCCGATTCTGCTGCAAGTGTATTACCGGTATTTGAGATTATTATTACAGCTCCCTGTAACGGTATTTTTGTGTCTGCGTCAGTTATATTTCCCCTGAGTGTTTGAGTAATTTCCTGGGATAATAGAACCCTGTAAAAAAAGAAAATAATAAACGTAATTGTATAAACCGTCTTAAACATAATTTGCTGTTAACATTTATTACAAATTTATTATTTTTTGCATTTACCTCATTGTAAAAAAAGGACAAAAATTTGAAATTAGATTAGGATAGATAAATTTAAAAGCAGTTAATTATACAGCAGGTGTAAGAATCTGTATTCAGATATAATTATCAAGATGTTTGAAAAACTCAGATGGTGTATCTCCGGTAAAATATTGAAATTCTTTTATAAGGTGTGACTGGTCTGTAAAATTATATTTACTTACAAGTGTCATCCAATCCGGTTCTTTCATAGAAATAAGCTCGTTGTGAATATTGTCAAATCTTACAATTCGTGAATATTGTTTTGGAGATAAACCCAATGACTCTTTGAATGAACGCTGCATCTTTTTATACAAACTATCAGATTTATTGTAAATGTCGTTCACTCGTTCTATACCTTTTCCAAGGTTTATTATTTTCACTGTATGGGTAAGGATACCGTTATTTTCAATCATTCGTGCGAACATTGATTCTATCCAGGAAACAAGAATGGATTTTCTTTCATTCAGTGTCCTGGCTTCCGAAATTTTATTTTCCAGTTCTTCTGCTTTATTGCCTATAACATCTCTGAGTAGTATTGGTGTATTGGGTATTTCTTTGTCCGGTATTCCCAGAAGAGCTTTTATTCCGCACGGAAGAAACCTGATACCTGAAACATTTACATGATTAATAAACCTGCTTTTTGTTAAATCGCGGTTCATTCCTTGTATATAAGCACCTGAATATGCAGTTATTAATTTATTATCAATAATGTATTCCACTTGAGAATCGGTAAGGAACACAAGATCGGTTTTTCCATCAGGAAGTATTTTCTTTAAAGAACCATCTCCTATAAAACTATAGAAATATATTCTATCTACATACTTTGATAAAATGCCATGAAATTTTATACTTCTATACATAATAAAGTTTTATTTAAAATATTTCTTTAATTATAATGAGAAAGTTATATTTTTAAAAGATAAAATATATTAACCGGATTCATTTTTAACTACTTAAGTCACCTTACGCAAGAGTGTAATCATAGGGTAAGATTTTAGTATTTGTATTTAATTTCAACTCCTGTCCTCACCCTCAATTGATTTCGGATTTCGGATTGTCAATTGCGGATTGAAAAACTTGCACTATAAAATACTAAGTTGAGAACGAAAAGTTAAAATATTTTCACTACAAAATCTCATATTAAACAGATTATCCAAGTTTGCATGGCTTATAGCCTTAACACAAAGTTCACAAAGGATACAAAGAACACAAAGAAATACAATAAAAATATAAAAAGCAGGACTTTGTGAACTTTGTATCCTTTGTGAACTTTGTATCCTTTGTGCACTTTGTGTTGAAGCCCTTAAATCTGATGAGCCGGTATAAGCTTTTCAATCCGCAATTGGCAATCCGAAATCTATCAGGAGGGTGAGGACAGGAGCTGAAATTACACGTATATTTTTTTCGTAACAAATTGATTTATGATTTGCGTAAGGTGAATACTTAATTCTGCCTGTTATTATGGTTCATAAATAATTATTTTTATTTAGTTAATTTCAAATAATTTCTGTCTAAATAATATAAACTTTATCTAAATAATAATGGATTTAAAATTAAAAGATACTTTCATCGAACGGTGGAACAAATATTTTCCGGGAGCAGAATTGCCGGTAATATTTTATTATACTGATAAACTAATTGAAGCCGGCTCATTTAATGCACCAACAAAAGCTCATTGCATGATGAATGAGCTTGTACAGGTTACCAAGGGTAAATCGGTTTATTTTGACAAAGATTCAACTATGTGCTCCGGCGGAAAGAAATATTTAGGTTTTTCAGATAAACTGAGAGCTAACTTCGAATATTTTCTATCCTATGGTATACCCGGTGAAGTGGAAGGGGAAAGATATAAAAAAGATCCTGACACAGTTGAAAAAAGTATGGGTAATCTGAAGACATTAAAAGCACCGCATAAGTATATAGTATTTAAGAGGTGGGATAAGCTGGAAGAATATGATGAACCTATGGTAGTAATATTTTTTGCGAAACCCGATGTGCTATCAGGTCTTTTTACACTGGCTAATTTTGACGAAGTTATGCCTGATGGAGTTATTGCTCCGTTTGGTTCAGGATGTTCATCAATTGTTAATTACCCTTATTTCGAATTGCAATCACAATATCCCCGTGCAGTGCTTGGTATGTTCGATGTTTCAGCAAGGCCGTATTTACCGCCCGGTGCATTAAGCTTTGCAGTACCCATAACTAAATTTACCAGGATGGTAAATAATATGGATGAAAGCTTCTTAATTACCGGTTCATGGAATAAGCTGCGCTCAAGAATGGCAATGGAGATTTAAATACCCAATCATAATCTGATTATAAGTAATAAAAAGTGAGATTATAACCCACGGTTATAATCTCACTTTAAATCCTGCTGTAAGCCGGATAAATTATTCCCTATACTTCCGTAACCAAATCATAAACTTCGTTTGAAATTTTGCCTTGTTATATGTATTATTTATAAAATTGTCGTCTTATATATCTCTCCTAAACCCTTGTTTTTGCCAGTTTTATTTAAATAAATTTTCGTTATATTTTAAAAGCCAATTCACACATTTTATAAATTAATAAAGGTCTAAAATGAAAAAACTATTTATATTCATTTTGATTTCTTCTTCTATTGTATTCTTTTCATCATGCAGCAAAGACACAAAAGACACTAAAACTTCTAAAGATACTAAAGAGACAAAAACAGTGGTCAATACTGCAGATTTTTTCAAAGCAGTTCATGATAATGAGCCTGCTAAAGTAAAAGATTATTTAGAAAAAGATAAAACATTGGTTGATGCCGTTGATTCATCAAGCGGAATCAATGAAAGTGCTCTGGGAATTTCAACATTTGATGGTTATAAAGAAATTACAGAAATGCTTCTCAAAGCCGGAGCAAAAACGGAATTCCATGATGCATACGGTATAACCCCAATGATGGGTGCGGCAAGAACAAACAGAGTCGAAATTATTAAAATGTTAATTGATAATAAAGCTGATGTGAATAGTATTAATACCAGTAAAGAAACACCTCTTCACTATGCAGCAAGATATAACAATCCTGATGTTGTAAAGCTGCTTTTGGAAAACAAAGCAGATAAAACTGCCAAGGATTACAATGGTCAAACACCATATGAAGTAGCAAAAAAAGAAAATGCTGATAAAGTATTAGACCTGTTAAAGTAAATTCTGAACAATTAAACTTTTTAATATTAATGAAAAAATTATTGCTTATTGTTTTACTCTTAACATTTGGTCTGACGTTAGGTTTTATTCAATATTTTATAGTTGATCTTGACCCTGGATACATAAGCACATTCGGTTATGGTTCTCTTTGTGTATCCGACAAAGGTTATCCTGCAAAAGATAAGTATGATGCATCCCAGTTCGATTTTAAGAACGGGAAATTTTATATTGATGGGAAAAAATATGCTTTAAATGTTCGGGCAATATTGCCTGAAGGCAAAACTTACAGAATGCTGCTGAACGAATTTGTTGCCAAGCGTCCTGATTATGCCGATGATGATGCCGAAGAAAAAATGATTTGGAGAGTATTTGTCTCACACAATAAAAAAGGTGAAAAAAATTATTCTTCGTTTCCACTTTCTAACTCGGAGATAGTAAATGAACTATCTTATGCAACAAGTGAAAAAGAGCTTGCATTTATACCATTAAACCTCCAGTTATGGGAAGAACATGCTGATTGGAATAGTTCCGGTATAAAGCACTCAGATTTTCAGTCACTTGTAGATGATTGGATGTTTGATGCAAAACCCGGCTGGCAGATGTACATTGTACATACTGTTGGTTACTATGAAAGACATAGGGGAAATGACAGGTGTTTTGTTGAAGATCCGATTATGACTGCACTTGTGGAAATGAAATAAATATATCTTTTCTTCAAAAGAGGCACTCTTATTCAAAAGTGCCTCTTTCTTTTTTTACTGTCCGGAATATGCTGGTTTTCATTTTTTCACTTCTGGATACCTTTTTTCAAAGGGCATTTACACTAAAAAATTCAATTAAACCCTTGTTATTTAATGTTTTATTTTTGAAATAAATTGTTATATTATTGAGCCAATTCAATTCAATATTAAATTAAATTTTTTTTATTATGAAAAAGATATTATTTATTACATTACTCTTAACGTTCGGTTTGACGTTAGGTTTTATGCAGTATTTTTTTACTGATATTGACCCGGGCTACATTACCAAATTCGGTTATGGATCAATTGCTGTTTCAACAAAAGGATATCCTGCAATTGATAAATTTGATGAATCACAGTACAATTTCAAGAATGGGAAATTTTATGTTAAGCAGAAAGGTGAAATAAATTTGAGGGCAATATTACCTGAAGGTAAAACCTACAGGATGCTGCTTAATGATTTTGTTACAAGCAAACGCCCTGATTATACAGATGATAATGCAGAAGAAAAAATGATTTGGAGAGTGTTTGTATCACACAGTGTTAAAGGAGAAAAGATATATTCTTCATTCCCACCTGCAGCTTCTGATATTCTAAGTGAAGTTACTTATGCCACAAGTGAAAAAGAACTGGCTTTTGTTACTAAAAACCTGCACTTGTGGGAGGAGCATGCTGACTGGAAGACATCAGGACTAGAGTATAAGGATTTGTATGATCAAACATACCATTGGTTCTTCAATGCTAAACCCGGCTGGCAAATGTACATAGTGCATACTGTGGGGTATCTTGAAGTTCATACTACTACAAGCGGAAGATATTTAGTCGAAGATCCGATTATGACTGCTTTAATAGAGGTTGAATAAAACTTTTGAAAGGGGGCTGTCTTTATTGACGGCCCCTTGTCTTTTTGATTCTCGAAATTTCACTGTTTAGATAAAAGCAGATAATAATTTTAATCACTTACTATCTTCCATATCATCACTATCTGAGTCTATTCTCAAAAAATTCCCATTTTCATCAAATATATAATCACGCCCGCCAATTTCAGCTTCGTAAGTTATCTTACCACCGGTACCGGTTATTTTTGTTCCTTCCGTAATTTTTTTACCGGCTAAATTTTTTACAGCATAATCACTTACACCTTGCGGCAATAAAGATACGGGAATTTCTACTTCTGTTTGAAGATGTGTTCCATTCGCTTCAAAGATAATGGAAGTCTCAATACTGTTTTCTTTAAACTCTGCTTCGTATCTTCCGTGTTCCATTTCCCATTTTACATTTGTGATATTGGGATATAAAGACGAAAAGCCTGCCTTCACTGCAGCAGGTACGTCCGATTCTTTTAGGTCTTGTGCATTTAAGTTAAGACCTAATGAAGCAATGAATAAAATGAAAATTAAATTTTTCATAGTCATATTATATAATGAATTTAGGATTCTAAATAATAATTGACAGTAAAATAAAGAATTAATAAATAAATATACAACTGTTTTTTTATTAATTAATAATTTTAGATTAAAGGTTCCGGCAGAAAGAGCTATAAATTTATCACTGAATCTTTACTTTCAATGTTGTATTTTCTAAAAACTTTTCAAATTTAGACATTTTAGGATTAATATAGTAATGGAAGAAAATACTAATACACCTTCAAATTTCATACGCGATATTATAGATAAAGACCTGGAAGAGGGTAAACATAACGGCAGGGTGCACACACGCTTTCCGCCTGAACCAAACGGCTATCTTCATATCGGGCATGCAAAATCTATTTGCCTGAACTTTGGTATTGCAAAGGATTATAATGGTTTGTGCAACCTCAGGTTTGATGATACAAATCCGGAAAAAGAGGAAGTAGAATATGTTGATTCCATTGAAGAAGACATCAGGTGGCTTGGATTTGACTGGGAAGACAGGATGTATTTTGCATCGGATTATTTCGGCCGGCTATATGATTTTGCTGTTCAGCTTATTAAAGAGAGTACGGCATATGTTGATTCATCATCAGCAGAGGAGATTAAAAATAACAGGGGAACTCCCACTGAGCCGGGAAATGAATCGCCTTTTCGAAACCGTACGGTGGAAGAAAACCTAAAGCTCTTCGAAGAGATGAAGGAAGGTAAATATGAAGATGGTGCCCATGTACTCCGTGCTAAGATTGATATGGCATCGCCTAATATGCATATGCGTGACCCCGTGATGTACAGGATAAAAAGAGCTGAACATCACAACACAGGTAATGAATGGTGTATCTATCCGATGTATGATTATGCTCATCCTATATCAGACTGGATTGAGCATATTACCCATTCCATTTGCACACTTGAGTTTGAAATACACAGACCGCTTTACGATTGGTTTCTGATTGAGCTGCATCTGGAAGACAGGCCGCAGCAGATTGAGTTTGCACGCTTAGGGCTTAACTACACAGTAATGAGTAAACGCAAGCTTTTACAGCTTGTGAAAGAAGGATATGTTGCCGGATGGGATGACCCCAGAATGCCAACTCTATCCGGTTTACGCAGAAGAGGATACACTCCCGAATCTATCCGGAATTTTTCGGAACGAGTGGGTGTAGCAAAAAGAGATGCCGTAACTGATTATGCTCTTCTTGAACATAGTATCAGGGAAGACCTGAATATTCGGGCTTCGCGTGTTATGGCTGTACTTAAGCCTCTAAAAATTGTTATAACAAATTACCCTGATGATAAAGTTGAACAGCTTGAAACTGATAATAATCCTGAAGATACTTCAGCAGGAAAAAGAACAATTCCTTTCTCAAAGAATATTTTTATTGAACAGGACGATTTCCGTGAAGTCCCGCCTAAAAAATTTCACCGCTTATACCCTGGTAATGAAGTAAGGTTAAAAAGCGCATATATTATTAAATGCAACGATGTAATAAAAAATGAAAACGGTGAAATAACGGAACTTCATTGCACATATGACCCTGCAACCAAAAGTGGTGCAGGAGATTCACGCAGCGTGAAAGGCACTATTCACTGGGTATCTGAGCCGCATGCCGTAAAAGCTGAAGTAAGACTGTACGACAGGTTATTTACTGCTGAAGACCCTGAAGCAGATGATACAAAGGATTTCAAAGAATTTATTAATCCTCACTCACTTGATATAATGAGCGATTGTCTTGTTGAACCCGGGCTGGCAGATGCAAAACCGGGAGATAAATTCCAGTTCATCAGGCAGGGATATTTCTGTGTTGACCCGCTTTCAACCGAAGGAAAGCTTGTATTCAACAGGACAGTTGCATTAAGAGATTCTTGGGCAAGGATTGAGAAGAAGGGAAAATAGAGTTTTTAGAGTTCGGAGAGTTTAGAGAGTTCTGAGAGTTCTGAGAGTTCGGAGAGTTCTGAGAGTTCGGAGAGTTCAGAGAGTTCAGAGAGTTGGAGGAGATTTACATTGTTTAATAGACAAGGGTTACTGATGTAAACATGGTTAAATAGTAAATACAGGTTGAACCATATGGACAACTCCGGATTGCATTAACAGCTTACCGCTTGAAAACTATCCGGCTTGGATAATTTGCAATCTATTTACCGGGTCACATTTTCCCAACTCTCTGAACTCTCCGAACTCTCCGAACTCTAAGAACTCTTTTTCCATCCGGCTTTTCTTATCAGCATAAACATTTGGCCTCTTGTGTGGGCTTCATGTTCAAGGATGTGATAAATTATCCATTTCTTTGTGGCACTGCGTTCCTGTTCGTTATAGCCCTGCCATGTTATAACATCATCAAGTTCCGAATCTTTTATAGTTGATACATGGTCTAAAAACATTTTTCTGGTTAACGTTATTACATCAATATATTCTTTTACTTCAAGCGGTTCCTTCGGCGGGTTATAATCTTCTTTAGGCGTATCAAACCATGCAGCATAGTAGCTTCTTTTTTTTATTTCATCGGATGCTTCTTTACCCGATAAAGTATGCAGCCAGCCAAGGTCGCACTCTGCAAAGTGCATAAGGTATGCACCGATGGGAAATTCACCTTCTACAGGTGGAGTAAATAGCTGCTCTTTAGTTAAATGGCTGACTCCTTCAAGTGTTGTTTTACGGATATCTTCAAACATCCATTTTAATAATGAGATTTGGGGATTGGAATTATTTTGCATTTAGTTTTCGCGGTTATATTTTGAAAAAGTTAAATATAAGAAAATGAAATAAAATTCTCAACTTAATATATTCCATTATGATACATTTTCTTATCTGTAAATTATTAACAAACAGTTCAATAATTGGATTTTGAACATAGCAAAGATACTTGTTTTAGTTAATATTTCTACTAAAAAAGGGGTAGTGAAAACTAAAAATATATTTATCATTACCGGAAAAATAGAACCATTAAACAATAAGTGTAATTAAATAATATACTGGTTATTACTTTATTCCTGGCTCCCTCGAATTATAACCTGATATTATTTCTAACTTTAAATTTTGGAAAATATGAAGAGCCGGACATATATGCTGATTGTAAACTGTGCAGTTTGCGCTTTAATATTTATCATCGATATTTTTAACCCATTGGAATATGCAGTTTGGCTGTTATATACTATTCCTTTAATATGGGTTGCATACAAATATCTTGATAGAAAACTCCTGTTTACTACTGCAGTTCTGGAATCAATTTTTATATTTACTGCATTTTTTTTGAAAACAGATATAAGTCATTTAAAAGATGATTTTTCAAACAGGTCAATATTTACAATTTTGCTCTGGGTTATTGCATATATTCAAATAGAAAGAGGAAAGACATATTTAACATTACAGCAAAATATAGATGACATAATGTATGCGGAAGCTGCTTTGCATGAAGCCAGGGTCCGCTATGATACCTTATTCAATAATAAAACCATCGGAATAGCTCATTGCCGTATTGTAACCGATGAACATGAAAACCCGATAGATTATGAGATACTGCAAATCAATGATACATATTCACAGATAACGGGTATTAAGAAAGAAGATATAGAGGGTAAAACTGCCCGCGAAGTTTTTCCTGGAATTGAAAATTTTTCATTCGATTATATCGGCAGTTACGGGGAAATTGCAATTGAAGGCGGTGAGCTGAACTTTGAATCGTATTTTGAAGCAACAAGCCAGTGGCTTTCAATATATGTTTACCAGCCTGTCTATGGGGAGTTTACCGCTATCTTTACTGATATCAGTGACCGTAAAAAATCGGAAGAGAATTTGCAGCGTGCATTAAAAGAATCAAATGATACTAAAAGACAATTGGAAGCAGTATTCCAGTCAATGGCTGATGGTATCGCAATATTTAATATGAATGGCGAAGTTATCCATATTAATGAGGCACAGGCACAAATAAATGGTTTCGATAACATTGACGACATGCTCCGCAATCTGAAATTTTATGCTGAAATTTATGAGCTGCGTTATTGGGACGGGCAGGTTGTTCCTGTTGACCAATGGCCTGTTAGCAGGGTGCTTAGAGGAGAACACGTTGATGACCTGAAATTACACGGTAAAAGGACAGATACAGGTCAGGAGTGGGACTTTAGCTTTAGCGGCAGACCAATATACGATGAACAAGGGCTGCAGTTTCTTGCCATGATTATTACAAGAGATGTGACCGAAAGTAAAAAAGCGGAAGAGGCATTAAGAGAAAGTGAACATATCCTTAAACTTATACTTGAAAATGTAAACGAAGGGATAATATTGTCTGATGCAATTAACAACAAAATACTGGCTATCAGCAGGTGGGATTTAAATAATATTTCCGGCAGCTTACCCAATACTATAGTGGACTTGCCGTTAGAACAATTTCAAAAAATCAGGGATGTAAGAGATTTAAAAACAGGGGAGAGAGTGAAGCCGGAAGATATACCTGTTGCCCGTGCACTCAGAGGAGAATTTCTTTATAACGAAGAGTACATATTAGGACGTCCTGACGGTTCAAGTTTTATTGCGTCTGTAAATGCTTTCCCAATTTACAATGAAAATAAAACTAAAATTATAAATGCAATAGCTATTTGGACAGATATCACTGAACGGAAGCAAGCTGAAGAAGCACTGCAAGCCAGTGAAGCAGCAATGGAAGCATTTTTTAATGCTTCTCCGGGAATTCTAAACCTGTTTGATGAGAAGCTCCGTTATATAAAAACCGACCCGGTTTCACCAACATATTTTGGCTTCAACCGTCAAAGTATAATTGGCAAATCCATAAAGGAAATCAATCCACCTTATATCCAGAAGGTTTTAGAGCCAATAATCCGGCAGGTTACTGAAAGCGGAAAAACAATACCTGATATAGAAGTGCAGGGGCCGGTGTCAAGCAGGAAGGGAGAAATAGGATATTATTCTGTGTCATATTTTCCTGTTCCGCTTTCAAAAGGTAAGATTGGACTTGGTGTAATTGGGATAGATATTACTGATATGAAACATGCAGAGAATGATTTGAGAGAGAGTGAAGAACGCTTTTCCAAGATTTACCAAAATCACCCTGACCCGATTATAATAAGCAAAATTGAAGACGGTACAATTCTTGAGGTGAACGATGCATTCCTAATGCATTTTGGATGGGAACGTGAAGAAGTGATTGGGAAAACAGCACTTACTCTAAATTTGTACGGCGATACAAATGACAGGAACAAGGTTATTAATCTGCTTAATACAAAAGGCAGGATATATAAGCAAGAATTGAATGTAAAATTGAAAAATGGTGAGCTTAGAACAGCTTTATTATCGGTTGATCTTCTTCCATTGTATAAAAGGGAAGTGATGCTGACAACTTTCCAGGATATAACCGAACTCAAGCAAACAGAACGGGCTTTAAAGGAAAGTGAAGAACGCTTCCGCACACTTGCGGATAACATGTCACAGCTTGCATGGATGGCTGATAATAAGGGATTTCTGTTCTGGTATAATAAACGCTGGTATGATTACACAGGTACCACATTTGAAGAGATGGAAGGTTGGGGATGGAAGAAAGTCCATAATCCTGAGCATGTAGAAAGAGTTGCAGATAAATTTCTGAAACATGTTGAATCAGGTGAGCCCTGGGAAGATACATTTCCATTGAGGAGCAAAGATGGTGAATACAGATGGTTCCTTTCCAGAGCTTTGCCAATCAAAGATAGTGATGGAAATATTATCAGGTGGTTTGGCACAAATACGGATATAACTGACCAAAAGAAACTTGAGGAGCAGTTGTATTACACGCTTGGAAATCTAAAAGAAAGTACAGAAAGGTTTTCAACTGCATTTATGAACCATCCTGACGCACTTAGTATTTCCAGGGTTGAAGACGGCGTATTCCTGGAGGTTAACGATGCATTTTTATCACTTTATGGTTATGAACGTGAAGAGATAATCGGACATTCTGCTATTACCCTGGGAATATATGCTGATAATGATGAACGGGAAAAGCTTATGGACATTATTGACCAGGAAGGCAAAGTGCACAGGTATGAACTGGATGTCAGATTGAAAAACGGTGATAAAAGAACAATTTTATTATCTGTTGACCAGCTTACTTCTTATGATGAGAATATTTTACTTTCAACAAACCAGGATATAACAGAGCTGAAGAAGGCGGAAGATGCATTAAAAGAAAGTGAAGAACGATTTTCAGCAGCATTTAAAGACCATCCGGACCCGTTGGCAATAACTAAATATGAAGATGGAACTTATGTTGAAGTGAATGATTCATTCTTATCGATTTTTGGGCATAAACGTGAAGAGGTGATCGGTAAGACACCGGCTTCAATAAATTTTTATGCTGATTTGGAAGATAGGAAAAAGATAATAAGCATAATAGATAAAGAAGGGAAAGTGATTAAATATGAACTTAACGTTAAGAGAAAAAACGGAGAACTGAAAACGATTTTATTGACAGTTGATTTGCTTCCTTCAATTAAGGAAAAAACTCTGCTTGCTATAATGCAGGATATTACTGAACTTAAGAAAGCAGAATTAGCTTTAAAAGCAAGTGAAGAAAAGTTTTCCGGTGCTTTTATGAATAATCCTGAACCCGTTTTAATAACAAGAGCTGAAACCGGTGCATTTATTGAAATTAACGATGCTTTCCTCTCTCTTTTTGGCTATGAACGTGAAGAAGTAATGAAAACAACAATTCTGGATTTAAATTTTTATGCGGATATTGAAGACAGGAAAAAAATAATAAGTATTCTCAACCAAAAAGGATATGTACACAGATATGAATTACAATGGAGAACAAAATCAGGTGAGTTGAAGATTGTTCTGCTGTCAGTTAACCTGCTTAATGTTAATAATGAAAAATTTATGCTTGGAACAATACATGATATTACAGAATTAAGAAAAGCAGAATCTTTGCTAAAGGAAGCCAATGAGGAAATAAAAAATATCCTGGAAACAATATCCGATAACTTCTTAGCATTGGATAGAAACTACAGGTTTAAGTATGTAAACAAAGAAGTACTAAGCAGGTTAAATTTAAAGTATGAAGAAGTAATCGGGAAAACGATATGGGATATTTATCCGGGTATGCGTGGAACATTATTTGAAACAAATTACAGGAAGGCATTTGAAGAGCAAAAACCGGTTAGGTTTATTGACCAAAGCCCGGTTGATAAACAATGGTTCGATATTAGCGTATACCCTTCGGAAGATGGAATAACTGTATATGGAAAAAACATAACACAAAGAATAAAGGCACAGGAAGCTTTAAAAGAAAGTGAAGAAAAGTTTTCAACAGTATTTAACTTAACAACCGATGCATTGGTTATAAGCAAAGTTGAAGACGGCACTATAATTGATGTTAACAGTGCATTTCTTGAACTTTTCGGTTGGGAAAAAGACGAAGTGATTGGAAAAACATCACAATCTCTTGATATGTTTGCAGATAAAAGCGATAGAAATAAAACAATTGAACAGCTTAAGGAGAATGGAAAGATAGATAAAATGGAAATAAAAATTAAACGGCGGTCAGGTGAAGAGAGATATGTGCTTTTATCGGTAAAAATGTTTCCGCTGCTTGGTAAGCAAACAATGCTTACAACCATCGAAGATATTACAGAGATAAAACAGATTGAAATTGCCTTACGGGAAAGCGAAGAAAAGCTTCTTGATGCACAGAAAATTGCAAGGTTTGGTAATTATACAGTTGATATGCTAAATAATAACAAAATTACCTGGTCTGAAGAAATGTATGATTTATGGGAAGTTGACAGAAATAACCCGCCCTTATTTGAAGAACTATGGAATAAAATTCATCCGGATGACAGGGAATACGTTAGAAGTGCAATACTTCAGGAAACTAAAAACAGGGAAGTTGTGGAAACCGAGTTCCGCTTAATACTGCCGGGTAACAGGATAAAACATATCCTTCTAATTACAAGAGGCATTTTGGATGAAAATGGAAATCTCATAAAAAGGCAGGGAGTTGAAATGGATATTACGGACAGAAAAGATGCTGCTCTTAAGTTATATAATACTATGCAGGAACTGGAACGTTCAAATAAAGAGTTGGAACAATTTGCTTATGTCGCATCACATGACCTGCAGGAACCGATGCGAATGGTATCTAGCTTTACAAAACTTATGGAAAGACAGCTTAAAGATAAAATAGATGAAAAAAGCAAAGATTATATGCATTTTATTTTTGATGGCGTAAAACGGATGCAGACACTTATCCAGGACTTATTGACATATTCGCGTGTTACAACAAAAGCGGAGCCGTTTGTTTCATGTGATTTAAATTCTATTATAGATGATGTACTGACAGATCTGCAGGTTGCAATTAAAGAAACAAATGCTGAAATAAAGATAGAAAACCTTCCGGAGGTTAATGTTGACCCGACACAAATGAAACAACTATTTCAGAACCTGTTATCTAATGCAATAAAATTTCATAATACCCGGAAGCCTGTTATAAAAATAGATGTTAAGCGTAAAAATAAAGAATGGATAATCAGTGTCAAGGATAACGGAATTGGAATTGACCAGCAGAATCATGATAAGATTTTTGAAATATTCCAGCGGCTCCATGAAAGAGACAAATATCCCGGTACCGGAATTGGCTTAGCTATATGTAAAAAAATTGTAGAACGCCACAGCGGGAAAATTTGGGTGCAATCCGAAGAGGGGAAAGGTACAACTTTTTATTTTACATTACCGGCGTAGAGTTCTTAGAGTTCTTATCCCGCTGAAGCGGGACCTTCGCTTCGCTGCGGGAGTTCAGAGAGTTCTTGGAGTTTAACTTTTCAACCTTTCAACCTTTCAACCTTTCAACCTTCATACTTTTCAACTTTCCACTTCACTTTCTATTAATTTAACCGGTTCTCTTACTGCGTTTTCTTTTTTACTTTGCAGAAAGTTATCAATAAATGAGGCACCCAGCATAGTAAAAATGGGAATTATTGGAAAATTAAACCTGTAATCAGCAAAATATACAAATGCCAGAAGCGAAAAATATCCTATCATCAAAAATCCAAATATTGGAAGATATACACTTTCTTTTTTGATAAATCTTTTATATGCCCAATTAATACACCAGCAAAAGAATAAGAACATTACAAAGTAATAAATGCCGTTTGTAATTATCGTGTAAACTGAGACAGCTTTTTTCTTCCAAGGTGCTAACTCAATTTGTGCAGTAGCCCAGCCTACACCTTCATAACCTCTCCTGTAGTTCATCCAGAGCTTTTTGGGGAACATCTTCAATGTCGCACCGGGATTTTCGGTAATATAATTTAAAGCTTTGTTACGCAGTTTTGTATTAGCATAATATTCATCTTTGAATCCATATCTTGTCCAATTCGGTGAATTAGTAATTTTATCCATCATAGAATCAATAGGATATTCGTTTTCTTCATCCCAAATATAAGTCAATACATCCTGTTCCAAATGGTATATACTTGTAGCATATGGGTTATTTCCCATTAAAATATTTATTCCGTCGTTGGTAGAAATAGTTAAAGCTCCGTCAAAAACATAATAATTTCTTATTATCCATGGTGTGATGACCACTATCATAAATACATATACTACAATTACAGGTTTTAATTTTTGCCAAAATGCTCCTTTATATTGGAACAATGAGGCTAACAAAAACAGAAACGGAATAAACAATCCCTGCGGTTTTACAAGTGACATGGCTCCCCATACAATACCGGCTAACATCAGCATCCAAAATCTTTTTTCCGATATTAATAACAGGTATAATCCTAGAAAAAGCAGAAAAGTAAATAATATCTCAGTAGCAAGTATGGAAGTATAAGCGATATAATTAGGATACAAAGCTATTATAAGAATTGTAATCCTGGCTGCAAGCTCAGATTTAAATAACCTTTTGCAAATTAAGTAACTTAAATATATTATTCCTGCAGAAAGCAAAAGGTTTGCAAGTTTTGCCGCTAATATATTATTGCCAAATATAAAAAATATCAATCCGAGGAACATTGGGTAACCGGCAGGATAATATGCTGTCGGTACTCCGTTTAGTGTATAACCTTCTCCGTTTGAAATTCTTAGACCTGTATTATAATACCAGTCTGCATCGCTCATCGGTATGCTGTCAATCAAAATTATCCAGAGAGCCCTCAGTAAAATACCGGCTATTAAGCAGGACGGGACAAAATAATTTGAATAAATTAGCTTGTTTGCTGTGGATTTAATCATTTTATATAGTTTGTAAAACCTATGCTATGAAATGTTAAAAGGTGATTTTTCGAATGTATAATAACTATTTATAACTTTTTTATCAAAGCTATAATTAGTCTGTATCTAAATGCCGGCTCATAAAAAAAATAAGAGGCTGTCTCAAAAGTCCATTTTTCCTATATAGTAATGGTAGAATTTGTCGAATAAATAAAAAAATTCCCAAATAGAAATTTGGGAATTAGGCTGAGGCTGCCTTTTAAGACAGCCTCTT
>Ga0105092_10000191_pt1 | contig 30267 bp, 25 predicted proteins | sample PPLLak2March2015_FD_87021 | JGI IMG/M metagenome (GOLD analysis project Ga0105092, IMG submission 87021) | Freshwater sediment microbial communities from Prairie Pothole Lake near Jamestown, North Dakota, USA - PPLs Lake P7 Core (1) Depth... | ecosystem: Environmental > Aquatic > Freshwater >... | reverse complement strand
GGCTTGGATGGATGAGAGATTCTCCGGTTTTTCACTCGTCCTACGACCTGTTCTATTTTAAATCATCCGGCACTATTAAATCATTCATCTATTGCCGATAGTCGTAGGACGAGTAACCTTCTCTAAAAATATTTCTGATAGAACGCTCTCCGGTTCTTTTACTCATCCTATGACTACACTTAATAAGTACATTATTGCTTTTGTGATAAAACATATTTACAAAACATAGTCATAGGATGAATAAACAACACAATAGTCGGGAGAATTATAATTAACCCAATGCTTCTAATCTCAAATTATCGGATTATGATTTTCCTGTTTCATATGAGTTCTTACTTTATTAAAGTTTATGTATACCGGTTAATAGCAGTTCTTCCTATTTCTGTCAGTGTCCTCGATTGATAATTATCCGGTCTTTAAAGAACATCCATGAGTGACCTGCCCGGGGTAGTCAGGCACTGGCAGTACAGGAAACCTTGCTTTATCGTGTTTACAAACCAATACATGCGGTCATTGCATTGGCAAGATAGACTTTATTATTGTAATGACAATCATTATATATTATATTTTTAGTAATAACGCAAATAAAAATTACTGCATAATATTATATGTCATTAGTAATAAATAAAACTGCAAGCCATAACTCAATTTTGGTTTCAGGAATATTTATTACATTAATTTTTCTTCTGCAATCTTCTTTTACTTCGTCCTATTCTCAATGGGTACAGCAATACAGCGGTACACACGTTATTTTAAATGGAGTACATTTTATAAATCCCAATACCGGATTTGCAGTGGGCTGGAAAAGCACAATACTTAAAACAACTAATGCGGGATATTATCTGTAAAACCAATATCAGAAAATATTCCTAATGAATTTCAACTTTATCAGAATTACCCAAATCCTTTTAATCCATCAACCGAAATAAAATTTTCTATACCAAATGATGTTCATGTCAATATTAGGATATATAACTTAACAGGTGAAGAGGTTTTAACCCTTTTGGATGAAGATAAAACAACCGGTTATTACAGCATAATATTCGAGGGTTCAAACTTTGCAAGCGGTGTATATTTCTATAAACTTGAAGCAGGTTCATTTTCCGATGTTAAGAAGATGGTTCTTATCAAATAACAAAACACAGTACTTACACAAAAAATAATATTTTTAAAAAAAAGAAACCCCGTCATCAGGCGGGGTTCTTTTTTTATGTCTTTCTTTAATTGCAAATGAATTACCTTACCAATACAAGCTTCTTTGTATCTGTGAAATCACCTGATATCATCTTGTAAAAATATACTCCGCTTGATAGCGATGATGCATTAAAGTCAATAGTGTAGTATCCTGCTTTCAGGTCTTTATTTAGCAGTATTGCAGCTTCTCTTCCCAATACATCATAAATTTTTACAGTTACAAATCCTTCTTTCGGAATTGCAAAGTTTATTTTTGTAGAAGGATTAAACGGATTAGGAAAATTCTGGCTCAACGAATAAACAATCGGAATTCCGTTTTGCCCGGGATTTATGCCAACAGGAGAACCAATCCTGTCCATATATAATCTGCGGTTAGAGCCGTCAAGCCCCACCCAGAAAGCAGCAGCATCCCCGGCAGCATTATAATATTCTACCAGGAAAGGTTTGTATCCTCTTGTAATATCCGAGACAGGCGGATGTTCGCTGACTTGAATAGGTGCAGCGAAGTTGCCAGGTGCGTTAACCGGTGCACTGGTAAACATAAGCTTATCTGTAGCGTTGGAAGGACCTCCTGTACTATCCCATATATAGATTGCATGTACACCGCCCGGCTCTGGTATAAAATATTGAATATCGAAGTTATACTCATCAGCATTAGGATTTTCAGCAAGAGGAGTTTCTGCCCCATACCCAATACCTCCGTTCGTACTGGAAACAAACATAATATTCCTTGAACCGGGAGCACCTGAAGTATACATTAACCATCCGGCTCCGCCAAATAAAGCACCGCCGTATTGGTCTTTTTGTCCTCCTGCAGGTATTAGCCCGGTTAGAAATGCAATTGACGATAATGTTCCGGGAGCTGATTCTCTATACCTGGCATGTGTGATAGCTGCTGTGGTGGTATCTGCTAAAGCGGCTGTCATCTGGTAATACAAAAGCATTGCAGTATCACCTGTACCCGATTTTGCCACATAGGGATGAGCACCTGAAGATGTGACCGATGCTCTTTGCGACCATGTTATTCCCCCGTTAGATGAAGCAAGCCTCGGGATATTATTTGTGCCAAGTGAATCCAGGAATACATATAAACCTCCTGTAGAAGAAGCCCATGCATCAAAATCTCTGTATCCGCCGTTAAATATTGGTCTGAGCGGATTTGCAAATGGTAAATTAACTCTTAAAATATAAATGTTTGAGCTAAATTGTAAAAAACAATATACAGTATCAAGCCCGCTTCTGACCATTTTAGTCTTTGTAAATACGGTTGTAGAAGGAGAGATCGTGATTGCTGTTGACCAGTTTAGTCCATTGTTTGATGACTTCAATATAACCATGCCGGCACCCGGTACAATATTAGAGTCCGGAACAGCGACATATAAAGTATCATTCGGTCTTTCGACACCCGATGGCTTACCGAACGGCGCGGTGTTTGAAACTACATAATCTGTACCCCAGGCATCAATATTTCCAATATATGGTATGGGTGGGTCATATACTTTTACCTGCAGGTCCTGGCTTTGAAGTGAAAGCTGTGTAAATGCTGTTAATACAAGAACATATAGAGTATTTTTCATAATTTTCCTTTCATGCAATAATTTAGTGAAAATAGAAAGTTAATTGAAAAATCTATCCTATAGTTAAAAAGTTCTGATAATTAAGTACTGTTTCTAAGATAAGAATCAACCTTAATATATGCCCGTTTTTCAGCTTTAAATTAATTATTTTATTAAGACAAATTACCATTCAAAGATGATTTGTCCTGAGTCCCGTGTACTTGTATAAGTGTCAAGTTAAGAAAAGAGGAATCGAAATAGATAAAAGACAAGGGGTAACAGTATTGATATGAATGTTCCATGAATAATGTTAAGTATTATATAAATAACTCTAATCATTAATGTTTTCATTACCCCTTGCCAATCACAATTAACAAAGAGTAAGCACATAAGCATCAAGTTAAGGATGAAGAGATTCCATCTTTGTTCCTTCAAGAATTGAATTTTTACTTACTTATTATTCTATGAAAGAATACTCACACTTACATGGAGAATCTGAAGATGGAATCTCTCAGTGTTGGATATTTATTACTTCTTGTTAATTTGAAATTATGGGATAGTTTTTTTATTATACCGCTTCTTACAGGATAAATAGAGATTCCATCTATTAAATCATAGGTTAATCAAAATTATTTTTTTATAGAATGATAATTAATTGAGCGTTAATCATGCAAGAAACAAAGATGGAATCTCCTCATCTTATCTTTATGCCTTTGAGAGTAAACAGATTTATCGCAGAGAGTTAATTTAAGTATTATGCATCTGATAAATTCCTGATATTCCATAAATTCATCTGCTTATAATTGCTAAAGAGAGATATTCGGATAATTGAAGTATGCAAGGGGTAATGGAATAGTTTAAATTCGGGTTGCTTAACAAGATTATTCCCGAATTTGAATATATAAATATTTATAATGTTACCCCTTGTCTTTTATCAGTCGTAAATCTCCTTACTGTTAACGTGACGCCCTTGCGGGTACCCGGGACTCAGGACAAATATTGCAAAATGCGTAACCTCATTTAATAATACAAATCTCCCCGTTGTTGGCATTTTCCACCAACAACGGGGATACACAGATGTATTACTTACAATAGTGCCATATGTCACTATTTAATTAAGACCATCTTTTTTGATTCAATAAAATCATGAGTAATTAATTGATAGAAATACACACCACTTGAATAATTAGAAGCATCCCATTGTTTTGTATATGTGCCAGGCGACATATGTTCATTTACCAGTTCGGTAATAACTTTCCCGGTTATATCATATATGACAATTTTCACATCAGATGATTTTGGTATATCTAATGATATAGTTGTTACCGGATTGAAAGGATTAGGGTAATTTTGTTTGAGCTTAAATGATTTCGGAAATATTGATGTTTCATTTGAAACAGATAAAATACGGTTAAAATAAATATCAAATCTCGTTGCCGAATTATCAATAATATTGACAAGTTGTGTGACCGGATAATATCCAATTCTGTAAGCTTTAAGAATATATTGCCCGGCTGTAAGTGAATCTAATATATAATTAAACCTATTGTATGCAACATAAAAAGATTGATATTTATTATCTTTTTCAAGATATACTATTGCATCTTCTAATATGTCATAATTGCCGCTGCTTAACTGTCCGTATATTAACCCAAATAACCTGGTATTTCCTGTTGTGTTTCCTATTTTTTCAATTTTAAAGGTATTTATATCGATGTTATATAAATTATTCACAGGATAAACCAATGCTGCATTTTGCCAATTTATAGTTGATATGTAATATGTAGGAACAAACAGGTTCTTTTTATATGTGAGCAAGTAAAGACTGTCAACAGGACAAAATGGAATTATGAATTGCCCATTTGCATTTATTAATGATGAATCAACTTTAATAAGTCTGTTAACTTTGTTGATATATGCATATGCAAAAACAACACCATCGCTGGCAGGTTCATTATCATTATATCTAACGGTTCCCGAAATGCTGCGTAATACCTGTTTTAATTTAAGTACAAAACCTCTTCCGGTCGAATTTTGATTTGAAATACCGCAGATATAAACATTGTAGAAGCTGTCTGTGGTTATTGAACAGGCACTATCGATACCCGGGGGATCATACTCATACGTCCACAGTTTATCGCCTGTTAACCAATTCATTTTTGAAATGATAATTTTACCATTTTCATTGTTTGCGGTATAAACATTATTTGCTCTGTCAATACAAATAATATTTCCCTTCGATGAATCGGTCCAATAACAATAATTGTAATCATTTGTCTTTTGAGTAACAGATTTACCGGTAAAAATAGCATCTCCATTGTAGTCAATGACCATATCTGATGGTGTACCCGGATACGTACAATACAGAACAGACCCTTGTTTGATTATATAAGAGCCGCCTGCGTCGTCTAATGTACATACTATTCCCGAAGGTGCACAAAAGAACTTTATTATGTTCCCAAAAATAGCGATGGGCTTTTGCCATTTTACCATAAAATAAGAATCATATCTTATAACATAAGCTCCTTCCACTTTTGAACATACAAGTAATATGTCATCGTTTGATGGGTCTACAGCGATTTTATAGGCATCAATTATACCTGTCAAGGGAAATTGAGAGCACTCCCCTTTTTGGTTGTATTTATATATAGAATAGATTCCTTTGAATCTAAGAACATATGTGTTTCCTGAATTATCAGAAGTAATATCAATTACTTCATATGCACCCCATCCATAAACAGAGTCTTTCACTTCCCATTCAATACCCTGAGGTGAGAGCTTAGCTATATCAAGATACCTTTCCTGTCCAATATTATAATATCCCCCAACATAAGTATAAAAGAGCTTATCAATCCAATTACAGGTAGGCTGCATCAGGTTACCTGTCCATACTGTTGTAATTTCTGAGCCTTCGGGATTATAACTTAAAGCAAATCCGTTTGATTGAGAACTGATGGAATATGAACCTGTGATATAGGTATTACCAAACGAATTTGCTCTTATCCTTTGGTTTATAGTTGTTGAACCCTGTTCACCTGAATTATATTTTACCCATTCAAGTGATACCTGGGATTGTAATACACCGGTTGATATAACAGAAAATAGGATTAATATTAAATACCTGCTTTTCAATTCAATAATTATTTTATTAAGACCATTTTTTTGGATTCAATAAAATCATCTGTTATTAATTGATAGAAATATATTCCGCTTGCTAGGTTAGAAGCATCCCATTGTGTGTTGTATGTACCGGGTGTCATATGTTCATTTAACAATTCGGTAATAACCTTCCCGGTTATATCATATATGACAATTTTTACATCAGATGATTTTGGTATATCAAAGGATATTGTTGTTGATGGATTGAAAGGGTTAGGAAAATTTTGGTACAAATTAAATACAAGAGGTAAAATATTTCTATTTGATGGAATACCAATTACAGATTGCATATGAATTTTATAATTTACAATATTTCCATTTTCGAAATTAAGTTTAAAGGCAAGCGGAGCAAATCCAATTCTATCAACTATCACATCGTATAATACGTTTTCCAGACAATGAATAATAAATGTTCCATCAGGTTTAGAACTTGTGTAACCCCGAAAACCTTCTTCTGTTCTCAAATAGATATATGCATCATTTAAAGGTTTATCTTCATTTTCTCCTGAATAAACAATTCCGCTGAAATTAATGTTGCCATTATAAGAGAAATTGCTAACCCTAATATTTACATTGTTAACTGAAGGAAAGGGATAAACTTTAACAGCGTTCTGCCAAAAAATAACAGAATCATTATAAGTTGGCAGCCACTGTTCGCCATTCGTATATGCCATTATGTATAGTGTATCTCTTATGCAATGGGCTATCTTAAAGTTACCGTATTCATCAATTGGCATTTCGTCAATCTTATTTATTTCCAATGTTGATTGATTAAATTTTAAAGCTTTTACAAATCCTGCCGATACTGAGCTGCTATCATCTTTGTACTTAACTGTTCCCGAAATTGTATCCTTACCTTGTGAAAATTTAGCTGTAAACCCTGATGTTATAGAAGAAGCCTGCTCTATACCTGCAATATATATATTATTCATAGAATCTACTGAGATGCAATAAGCACTATCAAGAGTCCCCGCTGTTCCGGAATAATCATATGCCCAGTTGCATGAAAAAAGTTTTGTTACTTTTGATATCCTGATTTTTGAGTTATATCTTGATATAGTGTACGCTTCATCATTTTTATCCACACATATTTTATCACCATTTTGTTTATTTAATTTGGATAAAATTCCGTTACTATTTATAAATGCATTTCCACTATCACCGGTTATAAAAACTTTTTCAGTTATACTAATTACCATATCCTTAATTTGTCCTGGAAATGGAACACCCCATTTTCTTATTCCTGACGTATCGAAATTTGTTACTCCAAACTTATCATCCAGTGTATAAGTTTTTCCTAAAGGTGTACTGATTAATTTAACTATGTCTCCTGTAACAGGAAAAGAACATTCCCATTTCATGTTAAAATTGCTGTCAAACCTGGTTATATGACCATCTCTAATTTCACTGCCGTAATAAACCAGAATAATATCGTTGTTTCTTGTATCTATTGTTATCTTAGCAGCTTCGGATATTCCTGCTAATGGATATCTTGTATATGAGCCATTACTATTATATTTGTAGATATAATACATTCCTTTATATCTTAACACATAAGTATTGCCAATATTATCTGATGTAATATCCAGCACTTCATATTGACCGTTAGAATAAACTGTATCTTTCACTTCCCAGTTAAATCCCTGTAGTGAACATTTAAATGTGTTGAGATATTTATCTGAGCCCTGATTATAATATCCTCCTGTATATGTGCTGAGGTTGTTATCAATCCAGTAACATGAAGGAATCATATTATTTGTTGTCCAGTAAACCGGTCCAGGTGTGCCTGATGAATTGTATTGCAGAACAAAGGATTTTGCCTGAGTATCGTTCAAGTAAACTCCTGCAATCCTTGAATTGCCTGAAGCATCTACTCTCATAAACTCATTGCGTGTAATATTTACAGGATTGCCGGAATTATATTTCACCCATTCAAGTGTGACTTGAGAATGTAGCATTCCGGGAAGCATGAAATATAATGCAGTAATAAGAAGAAATATAAGAAATGCTTTTTTATTCATTTCTATGAAATCAATTATTCATTTGGCTGCCTTCTATAACTTTGTAATATTGTTTTATAAAAACAATGTATTAAATTGAGTAAAATTTCCATTGTGTGAAAATTGCAAAAAAATGTAAAAGATGGATTTGTTTTTACCTGAAAAATTCAATTGAACTTTACCATTATTACAAAAAATTCTGTTAATGCAGGGAAGTATAGAGTTTAAAATATTTAATGAAGAACTAACGCTTCTTCCACAAAGGGCGGTATATATTGCAAAGCATAAAACACTTCTTGCATCGGACCTGCATTTGGGAAAATCCGGTCATTTCCGAAATGCGGGAATTGCGGTACCCTCACAGCTTGCAAATACTGACCTGGATATTTTAACCTCAATACTTAATGAACTTGAAGTAGAAAAATTAATCGTACTGGGTGACCTGTTTCATGCTAAGATGAACAGCGATTGGAGATTCTTTGATAAGTGGAGAAAGGATAATTTGCAGCTGCAGATAGAGCTTGTAAAAGGAAACCACGATATATTAAATGATGAACATTATACTGACCTGAATGTTGCAATACATGACGAGTTTTGTGTATTCAATAAATTTTTATTAACTCATGCTCCTCCGGAAATTGATGCGCTGCAAAATGAAGCATGCAATTATACAATAAGCGGACATGTTCATCCTGCGGTAAGGTTATTAGGTAAAGGTAAGCAATCGGTTACGCTGCCTTGTTTTTATTTTGGTGAAAAATATGCATTGCTTCCTGCATTCGGCAGGTTTACAGGTAAGGCAATAATTCCTGTATCAGGAAAAGATAAAGTATTTGTTATAGTGGAAACTGAGGGTGAAGAAAAAGTATTGCCTGTAAAATAAAATTACTATTACTTGCATAAAACAAAATTCAAAATCTATATGAAAATCATAAATTTACTTTTCCTGTTTCTTTTGATTCCACTCATTTCTTTTTCCCAGACTATTGACACAACTTTATATGAAAAAGAACTAATAAATTTCTGCGGTAAAATAGTAGTTCTTGATGGTATATGGGTAAGCGAAGGAAAGCTGAAAGCTGATATTTCAGTTCTTGAAAGAGTAAATAGCAAGCCGGTAACGGGAGGATATTCTGCAGGGGAATCTATTTTTATCAACGATTCATGCAGACTGTATATTAATTTTATTAAAAAAACAGGATTTAAGGACGCTGTGGGATATGCAGTATTAACTTCATTCATTATTGATATAATTGCCGCAGATAATTGTACAGATAAAATGGAGTTGTTAATCGGACAGACTTACACATTAAATAATAAAGAATATAAAATAAAGGAATTACCGCCTATAAGAGGTTTACCCGGGGAAGTGGCTTTAGAATCAGTTGATGAAAAAATAGTTTTGAAAATTGATGATATCTATTGGAATACAAAATGTCTGCTTAAATTAACTTATATAGATAACAAAAAAATTATTTTCGAAAAGCAGGATTCATATTTTTATTCAAGCGGTGATGTTATCCCCGGAGAGCTGATAAACGCACCTGTAACTGAAGACTTGTATAAGCTTATAATCCGCAGAGCACCCAAACAGAAAAGTATGAAAGCACCGGAGAGTGAAGAAAAGATAAGCTTATTGAAGATTTATTTTAAAGTTAAAGAGCATGCCACCCGTCCAACAATAGAATATGAAGAAAATGGTGTGAAAACATGGCTGGTTTATGACGTTATTAGAACATTTGAAAGTGAAGAAGAAGCTTTAAACTATGCAAAAGAAAATAATATAACAGATATTAAAACAAAATAGATTAATTCAAAATTTTATAATACGAAATAGATTTTATTATGAAAGAACTATTACTCAATTACGTAAACTACAATCTCTGGGCAAACACAAGAATTTGCAATGTACTGGAAAAGCTGGATGAATCATTGCTTGATAAAGAACTGGTAAGCAGTTTCCCAACAATCCGCGAAACAATTTATCATGTTTGGGGTGCAGAGTTTATCTGGTATAAACGGCTTCAAGGTGAATCTTTGGTTGTGTGGCCTTTTGAGGATTTTAAAGGAAAATTTGCAGATGCTCAGATAGAATTTCTGAAACAGTCCGAGCTGTTTATTAAATATATCTTCGATATGCCGGATGAATCGTTGACATCAAAAATAGATTACTCCTCTATGGATGGAACGAAGTACAACAATAAGATTTGCAATATTATTCAGCATGTAATGAACCACTCTACATTTCACCGCGGACAGGTAATTACAATGCTGAGAAATATTGGAGTAACGGAGCTGCCTTCGACAGATTTTATTATATACACAAGGATTAATAAACAATGAGCAATGAGCAATGAACAATGAGCAATGAGCAATGAAGAATAATTTGGATTAAAGATATCTAGTCACGTAGTCACGTTACGGAATTTGTATTGCATTAATTATTTACAATATTAACATTATACACTATCTCACTATTTTACTATTCATCATTTAAATATATATGAACACAAATGAAATAATAACTCACCTGGAATCACTCCGCAATGATTACAACCGTGAAGGTATGGCAAGGTTTGGAATAAACGTTGATAAGGCTTTTGGCATAACCGTTACATATTTAAGAACTCTTGCAAAAAAAATTGGAAAAGACCACACATTAGCTATAGAACTTTGGAAGACAGGATATCATGAAGCACGTATTCTTGCAACGATGATAGATGAGCCTGCAAAAGTAACATCTGCACAAATGGATAAGTGGGTAAAAGATTTTGATTCGTGGGATATTTGTGACGGGTGTATCAATAACCTTTTCAGAAAAACTCCGTATGCAATAGATAAAGCATTGAAATGGATACAAAGCGATAAAACGTTTATAAAGCGTGCCGGGTTCGCAATGATTGCTGTACTTGCTGTTCACGATAAACAGTCAGAAGATGAAATATTTACCGAGTATCTTGAGCTGATAAAAGAAAAATCAGATGATGAAAGAAATTTTGTTAAGAAAGCTGTAAATTGGGCATTAAGGCAAATTGGGAAAAGAAACTTATATTTAAACAAAGAAGCCGTTAAAACAGCAAAAGAAATATTAAAAACCGGAACGAAAAGCGGAAAATGGATAGCATGTGATGCTTTAAGAGAGCTTCAAGGAGAAGCTATAAAATCCAGAATTAGTGAAAAAAAGTATAGGAAAATTTTGTAACTGTATTAAATATACTAAATTCCCTAAATTTGCAACTAATTTTATTGATTGAGTATTAAGAGTTTATATGGATAGTAAGATATGGTTTTGGATATTCTTTAATGTGTTTGTACTGATTATGCTTGCGATTGATCTTGGTGTTTTTAACAGGAAAGCACATGAGATCAGGATGAAAGAATCATTGGTCTGGAGCGGTGTTTGGATATCGCTTGCGTTATTATTTAATGTTGGGCTTTATTTCTTTTATACACCCCCTGCAGGCACTTCTCAATTTGAATCAGCCATGCAGTTTTTTACCGGTTATATAATTGAAAAGTCACTGAGTGTTGATAATATTTTTGTTTTTCTTCTGGTATTCTCGTATTTTAAGGTACCGGCAAAATATCAGCATAAAGTTTTATTCTGGGGGATAGTTGGTGCTCTTATATTGAGAGCAATATTTATATTCGCAGGCGTAGCTTTAATAAACCAGTTCTCGTTTGTAATATATATATTCGGTATATTTCTAATCTTTACAGGTATTAAGCTTGCTACGGAAAAGGATAAGGAAATACATCCTGATAAGAATATTGTAGTTAAGCTGTTCAAAAAGTTTTTTAAGTTTATACCTGAGTTCCGTGAAGATAAGTTTTTTATCAGGGAAAAAGGCAAAGTTACTGCAACACTTTTATTTCTCGTGTTGATTGTTATTGAAACAACAGACGTGATTTTTGCAGTTGATTCAATCCCGGCAATACTTGCAGTTACACAGGATTCTTTTATTGTGTACAGCTCTAATGTTTTTGCAATACTTGGATTGAGAGCATTATATTTTGCCCTGGCAGGGTTAATGCAGCTTTTCCATTATTTGCATTATGGTCTTGCAGCAATACTTGTTTTGGTTGGAATTAAAATGTTGGTAAACCATTATTTTTCGGAAAAAATAATTTCAACAGAGTTATCGTTAATCCTGATATTGTTAATTTTAATAATATCGGTTATTACATCAATTAAAAAACCAAGGAAGGATATAAAACCTCCTGTATCTATTGAAACAAAATAATTAATTAAAAAAAACAATGCCAAGAGAATACTTTATTTATTTATTCGTTGGTGGGCTTGCAGTATGGATATCTATTTTGTTATATATCCGTTCTTCTAATAAAAGTGTCATTCCATATTTCAAAAAGCTTGGTGAAAAGTATGGTGTAACTGTTGATGACTCAAAAAAGATTGGAATTAGCAGATTTCCTGTTGCGGAAGGAATGTACAGAAGCCACCCGTTGTTTGTCGGGTCAACTAATAAAGGTGAAAATTATAAAAGTTTTGTTCACACTTATTTTAGATTGATTTGCCGGAATTATTTGGATTTGACTTTTTTGATTGTTAAGAAAAATAAACAAAATATTGCAAAATATGGAACTGATGCTGTAACTATGAACGATTCCGAGTTTGATGAGAAATTTTTAGTTGTTACAAACAATCCAGAACTTATGGTCTCATTACTTGATTTTAATATAAAGTACAAGCTTCTTCAATCTGCAAATCTTGGATTTAACGGAGAGATTACATTAAAAAACGATAATCTGTTATATATCGAGCCTGATCTGATACGCAACGATGTGGTTATGCTAAGGTCTGAAGTTATGATACATGTATTAACCGATATAGCGGATTCACTTAAGTTTAAAAAAGAAAAAAGTATTAATTAATTACAAATAAATAAAATAATATAAAAAGAGGATATTAATGTCAAAGAACGTACCAATAACAGTTGCCCATGGAGACGGCATAGGTCCGGAGATAATGGATGCAACTTTAAAGATAATTACAGCAGCAGGAGCAAGGATAGATATTGAAACAATTGAGGTCGGTGAGAAAGTTTACTTAGCAGGTAATTCCGCCGGTATTGCTCCTGAAGCATGGGATTCATTAAGAAGGACAAAAGTTTTTCTGAAAGCTCCTATTACAACACCACAGGGAGGCGGATATAAAAGCTTAAATGTTACTACAAGAAAGAAACTTGGTTTATATGCCAATGTAAGACCATGCGTATCTTATTACCCTTTTGTGAAGGTAAAGCACCCGGTTATGGATGTTGTAATTATCAGGGAGAACGAAGAAGACCTTTATGCAGGAATTGAACACAGGCAAACACAGGATGTTTATCAGTGTTTAAAAATTATCAGCAGGCCGGGCTCTGAGAAAATTATAAGATATGCTTTTGAATATGCCAGGGAATATAACAGGAAAAAAGTTACCTGCTTCATTAAAGATAATATTATGAAGATGACCGATGGATTATTTCATAAGGTATTTAATGAAGTTGGTGAAGAGTACCCTGATATAATAAAGGAGAGCTGGATAGTTGATATAGGGGCAGCAAAGCTTGCCACCGCTCCTGAAGATTTTGATGTAATAGTTCTTGAAAATTTATATGGTGATATTCTTTCTGATGTAGCTGCACAAATGACAGGTTCTGTAGGACTTGCCGGCTCAGCAAATATAGGAAACTTGTGTGCAATGTTCGAAGCAATACACGGCTCTGCTCCAAGAAGAGCAGGACAGAATTCAGCTAACCCTTCAGGATTAATGCTTGGAGCAGTAATGATGCTGGTTCATATCGGACAGCCGGATATTGCAACCAAAGTTCATAATGCATGGCTAAAAACAATTGAAGATGGTGTTCATACATATGATATATATAAACCGGATGTAAGCAAGCAGAAGGTCGGCACAAAAGAGTTTGCACAGGCAGTGGTTGAAAGAATGGGGCAGAGACCTACAACATTAAAAGCAGTGGATTATACACATGCAGAGCCAATGCAGTTTAACTATAAATTCCCGCAAAGAAAAAAAGAGAAAAAAGAATTGATTGGTGTTGATGTATTTTTCGATTGGTGCGGCGTACCGGATGAATTAGCTAATAAACTCAATGAAATTAAAATTGATGGTGTAAAACTTGGATTAATTTCAAACCGCGGCTTAAAAGTATGGCCTGACGGCTCACCTGAAACTTTCTGCGTTGACCATTGGAGATGCAGATACGATACTATTAACGAAGGACAGCCAATGACTCATGAACAAATTGTAAATATTTTGCATAAAGTACATGAAGCCGGATTTGATTTTATTAAGATTGAAAACCTTTATACATTTGACGGAGAACCCGGATTTTCTGCAGCTCAGGGCGGGTGATATCTTAGAAAAGACATGAAATTTTGTAAAAAAGCCCTTTTTCTAACTGGGCTTTTTTACTAAATGCTTTAATTTTAGGAACTTAGTTGTCTATTTTATGTTTAAATATTTAATTAGATATTGCAATGACGGATGTTTCTGTTATTAAAGTTCAATTCCAGACATATTTTTAATTAAAAAATATATTTATGGTTATAACCTATAAAGTTAATGCAAAAATTGAACCGCACCAGCTTTCTGAGGTTTTTCGTGAATCCGGGATTCGCAGACCTTTTGATGACCTTAACAGGATGAAGAAAATGCTGGATAATGCAAACCTTCTTATAACTGCCTGGGATGGTGAAAAGCTCGTTGGTGTTGCCCGAGCTTTAACTGATTTTAGTTACTGCTGTTACCTATCTGATCTTGCAGTGGCTAAAGATTATCAGCGGAATGATATTGGGCATGAGCTGGTTCAGGAAGTGCGTAACCAAATAGGCGATGAATGTATTCTTCTTCTTTTATCTGCACCTGAATCTATGGAGTATTATCCGAAGATTGGTTTTTCAAAAACTGAAAATGCATATTTAATTAACCGGAAAAAATGATAAACAAAGAGCATCTTGAAAAACTAAGGAGAGAATATCTTCAAAAAGGATTTCACGAAAAAGATGCTGCCGAAAATCCTTTCTTACAATTTTCACTATGGTTTAATGAAGCGTTAGAGCTTGGCCTGATTGATGCAAATGCTATGGCTCTTGCAACTGCCGGTAAAGATGGCAGACCATCCAATCGAATAGTCCTTTTAAAAAGCTTCGATGAAAGCGGCTTTATCTTTTTCACAAATTATGCAAGCAGAAAAGGCAGAGAGCTTATACAAAATCCTTATGCTGCACTCCTTTTTTACTGGGAAGAAATAAGCAGGCAGGTGCGTGTAGAAGGAAATGTTGAAAAAATTTCTGCTGAAGAATCTGCATTATATTTTCAATTGCGCCCCGTTGAAAGCAGGTTAGGTGCCTGGGCATCAGAGCAAAGCAGTATAATTGAAAGCAGGGAAGCACTGGAAAAAAGATATAATGAACTGGAAAAATATTATGCTGAGCAGGTAATACCATTACCGGAGTTTTGGGGAGGTTTTAGAGTTATACCCGAAAGAATTGAATTCTGGCAGGGAAGACCCGGCAGACTGCATGACAGGTTGTTGTATATTAAAGAAAATAATAAATGGCTAATAAGAAGACTGGCTCCCTAAGCTGTAGTTTGCAGCAGTTCGCTGGTTTTGTTAATAAACCAGTCTTTGCTGTGTAAATGTTCATCGTTTTCAATACTTACCTTAAATAATTTTATATCTGCACTGTTTACATTATTTCCATTTTTCAGGTTATTCAGTTTTTTTAAAAATCTGATAAAATTTAAATAGTTTAATTTCCTGTCATCAGGAATATATTTGTCATTTGTTAGAAAATGTCTGAAAGAATCAAGTGAAGCTAATAAAGTATCTTCAATATTCAGCTCATAATAAATAGCCATGATAAGACATTTCATTTCTGCTTTATGATATATCTCATCATATTTTACTTTAGACATAATTTCGAGTGCTTTCTCAAAATTCTTTAAGTAAAATTCTATGATTCCTTTGCAGTACAGGTAAGTATTTTCTTTGTGTACCTCAGGCATTTCCTTTTTATAATCTTCAATAAATTTTTGCGCCCAATCTATCTCATTTAATCTGAGTGCCGTATCAACAATATTTTTGTACAGTTTATGAGGCATGACACCCATAATTATATAGCATTTATTTTCCAGTTCCTGCTTATATATTTCAAACAGCTCACCCGCAAAATTTTTCTTCCCGTATCTTATTTTTCTCTTGCAATAATTCTCAAGGTTGATATAGGTTTCTACCTTTTCATCATAAGGTAAATCATCCAGCTTACCAGTAAGCCCTTTTAGCTTGAAAAAGTAAGATTCATCTTCCTCTTTAATATAAAGCATGAGAAGATTATAATAAATATTAATGAGAGGGACATCTTTATACAAGGCAGGTTTAAAACCTTTTAATATATCTTCAATAATATCTGTTTTGTAATCTACTTTATAAATATTTTTTGTGTTTAAAACATATAAGTAAAATTTCAATACTCTTATAAGGTAAAAATATGTAATATGATTAAAAATATTATGGATACCTGTTTTATATATGAATTTTTCATTCTTATCAAAGTGCAGCTTGGATAAATAATACAGGTTTTCATATTCCATATAAAACCTGTTATAATAGAAATCACCGTCTTTAACATCAACCTTATCAAGCATTGAGTTAATTTCCCGCATATTTTTCTCAAACAGCTTTCTTAAATCCCTGCTGTTCAGTTCAACAGCCAGATGCCTTTTTACTGAAAACGTATTACTTTTATAATTGCAATAGGCAATATAGTCTTCAGCAAGTTGTGCAAGGTTGAACATTATAGTCCTCATAAAGCCGTCATTATACCTTGAACCTGGAAAGAGCTTCATATAAAGGTATTCTTTCTCAACTTTTTTCCCGTCGAACTCAGGATATTGCTTTTTCAGGTATTCGTATAACTTTATAATACTCTGGTTCTTATTGAAGAAAGGAGAACGAACATATTCCCCGAATTCTTTTAACTCTTTCGAAGAAAATTTCCTGAATATCTCTAATAGATTACTTTTTACCAAGGGCTGATATATTAATTTGGCAATTAATTTAAAACATTTCTTATAACAGTGAAATGTAAATAATTAAGTATAATTATATAAGTTATATTTAATTACAAACGCTGTCATAAATTTAAAGTCGCATTCAATACTGTAACAATTGTTAAAAAGTTTCCTTTAGACAATATATAAAACATTCAATAAATATTTTCCTCCGAAAATACAGCGGAAAAAGCCAATATTTTAATTTACTTTACTTAAAACACAGTATTTTCTCAAAAACAAATGAGATTTAGTTTCTTTGTACTGCCGGGCTTGAATTATTATTTTTGTATCAGTGAAACAAACTGAATATGACTGATTATACAATATTTAATAAAGATATAACAAAATTGAAGAACTTAAGAAAGAAAATATTTCCAAAAGAAGAAAAGATGAAGAATAATTTTGTAATACCAAATTTTATTGCAGCTACAAAAGGTGACCTTGATGGAGAAATTGATCTTACCTGGGAGCCGGTACCAAATGCTTATATATATGTAATCCAGATGTCTTTTGATAATAAACGAAACTCAAAATGGGAACAGGTAGATATTATAGACAAGTCAAGTTATACAATTAACAAATTAAAAAGCGGGAAAAAGTATAAATTCAGAGTTGCTGCTGTTAATTCAAAAGGGCAGGGACCATGGAGTGAAGAAGTGAGCAAGTCTGCTACTTAATAAGTATGCAAAATAAATATAAAAAGTAAATAATAGAAAAATGATAACAGAAAAACAAAAATTACTTGTTCAGCAAAGCTTTGAAAAGGTAAAGCCCATTGCAGATTTAGCAGCAGAATTATTTTATTCCAGATTATTTGAGATTGCTCCGGAACTAAAAAAAATGTTTAAAGGTAACCTAAATGAACAGGGGAAAAAATTGATGATAACCTTAAGCGTTGCTGTCAAAGGTCTTGACAGGCTGGATGAACTTGTGCCACAGCTAGAAATGCTTGGCAGGAATCATGTTCAAACGGGGTCATTGATGAACATTATGATATAGTTGCCTCTGCACTTCTTTGGACTCTTGAAAAAGGACTTGGCGATGAATTTACTGATGAAGTAAAAGAATCCTGGATCTCCGTTTATACAATAATTGCGAATACTATGAAAAAAGCTGCTTCTGAAGTAATTATTGAGAATGAAATTTTAGTATAAATAAATAATAATAAGGAGAATAACATGATTAATTTAATCACTTCAAAAGCCAGGTATATTTTGATTCTGATGATATTCGCAGGGTATTTATCGGGATGCAGCAAGCTCAACAAGGTAAAAGAACTGACCGAAAAAGTAACCGATGAAGTAAAAGCAGATAAGTTATATTTCTGTGAAAGATATGATGCTGTTAAAGGGGAAGTAAATGAAGCTAAAAAGTTTTCGACCGGTACATTAACAGTAATGGTAAAGCTTTCTAAGCCGATTGGTGTAAGGGAAGTAAATATTAATATTACAGATCTTAACACAGGTAAAGCTGTGGAAACACTTCCTTTTACGGTACAATCAAGCTGGGATTACATTCATTTTGATGATGTAATTTTTGACAAAGCAGGTAAGTATAAAGTAAGCTGTCTTAAGAAAGATGGTACAGTTTTAGCAACAGGTGAAATTGAAATTATATAAGGAGAGCACAATGAATTTTAATAGAATAATAAACGAGGCTGAAAGTGCCAATCCTCAGACTGCTCCTGAAAACTATATCAGGAGAAAAATAAATCAGTTTAAAAGCGGAATGATTACTACAGTCATAATGATCTCGTTAACAGTTTTAATTATTGCATCTGTTGCATTGTATATAGGCTTCTTAGTTGTTAAAAATTTATAAATCAAAATAAGAAAGGAATCCAATCATGAATGATGTACAGAAAAGCTTAGAAAGAGCTGATAAAACCATAAATAAAGGTTTTATGGGCTGGATTACACGATTATTTATGGGAAAAAAATTTGTTGACCAGGCAAACCAGGGCTTAAATATGGCAAAACAATACAGTGTTAATGCACCTGCTCAAAGACAACAGTTGATGATGACGGGTATGAATGCAAAAGCAACAGTTGTTAAAGTCGAAGATACCGGAGCTTTGATAAATTACAATCCGGTAGTAAGACTTCACATGAAAGTACAGCCCGATTTTGGAATGGGTTTTGATGTAGTAAGTGAACAGATGGTCTCAAAGATTGCAATTCCGAGAGCAGGAGATGTTTTGAACATCAAATACAACGCAGCAAAGAATGACGAATTAATTATTATTTAGACCCCCAATAATAATTATTCCAGGATAGCAGTAAAATGAAAATTTTACTGCTATTTTTTATTTTAAGCATATACAATGTTTAAACGAGTTTTATACCGGGTTTGTGGATATTAAGTTACATTTTTATTGTTCAAGCATAGACAGCCCTAAATTTCGTTTATAGATTGAAGGATAGATAAAAATTCACCATTTTTGAGAAAACGACAAAAATAAATGATTTACAATTTTGCACTAATAGGAGCGGCCGGGTATATTGCTCCACGGCATTTAAGGGCTATTAAAGAGAATGGCCAAAACCTTGTCTCGGCTCTTGATGTAAGTGATTCTGTTGGTATTATAGATTCTTATTTTCCGGATGCCAGTTTCTTTACTGAATTTGAAAGATTTGACAGGCATACAGAAATGCTAAGACGGGCAGGAGAAGAAAGCCGTGTTCATTATGTAAGTATTTGCTCACCAAATTACCTGCATGATGCACACATCCGGTTTGCACTTCGTGAAAATGCTCATGCTATTTGTGAAAAGCCACTGGTTTTAAATCCCTGGAATGCAGAAGCATTACAGGTTATAGAAGGTGAGACAGATAAGAAAGTAAATACAATATTACAGTTACGGCTCCATCCTTCTATAATAGAGCTGAAAAAGAAGATAGAATCTGCCAAAAATAATCAAACATATGATATTGAGCTTGTTTACATCACTCCCCGGGGCAAGTGGTACAATTATTCATGGAAAGGTGACATTTTAAAATCAGGCGGTGTGGCAACAAATATCGGTATACATTTTTTTGATATGTTGATATGGATATTCGGTGATGTAAAAAACAGCATTCTTCATATCTCGGAATATAATAAAGCCGCAGGGCTTCTGGAGCTTGAAAAAGCTAATGTAAAATGGTTCCTTTCAATAGACCGTGAAGATTTACCATCGGATTTACCGCCCGAGAAAGCAAAAACATTCCGTTCAATTAAAGTAGACGGCGAGGAATTTGAATTTTCACAGGGATTTGCAGACCTGCATACAATGAGTTACAAAGAAATTCTTGCGGGAAATGGTTTTGGTATAAGAGATGCTTATCCATCCTTAGAAGCTGCCTTTATGATCCGTCAGGCTGAAGCTGTAGGATTAAAAGGTGAGTATCATCCTATTCTTTTAAATGTAAAATAAATTATTTATATATGACATTAAATTTTGAAGTAAAAAAAATCCCTTTGAGGGATTTTTTTAAAAATCCTGATAAGATAAATTACAAAATATCACTTGATGGTAAATATTTATCATATCTTGCACCATGGGAAAACCGGTTGAATATTTTCGTGCAGCAGATAGGAAGTGATGTTTCAACCAGAGTTACTAGTGAAAAAGACAGGGATATTGCAGGATATTTCTGGGGCAGCAATGACCGCATATTATATTTAAAAGATAAAAATGGAGATGAGAATTTTCATCTGTATGCTGTTGATAAAGATGGAGGCAACCTGATAGACTTAACTCCTTTCGATAATGTTACTACCCATATAATAGATGAACTTGAAGAAATAGAAGAAGAAGTACTGATTGGTTTAAACAAAAGAAATCCTGAGATTTTCGATGTGTACAGATTAAATATTATTACAGGTAAAATGGATATGGCGGCAGAAAATCCGGGAAACATTTCGAGCTGGCTGACAGACCATAATGGTAAAATAAGGATTGCTATAACCACTGATGGAGTAAACAGCAGCTTGTTATACAGAGAAGATGAAGAACATCCTTTTAAAAATATATTAACAACAAGCTTCAAAGAAACATTATCCCCCCTGTTTTTTACATTTGATAATAAAAATTTTTATGCTGCGTCAAATATAAATCGTGATAAAAGTGCAATTGTAAAAATTGATCCGCAAACCGGTAAAGAAATTGAATTAATTTATGAACATTCTGAAGTAGATGTAAGCGACCTTGATTATTCAAAAAAAAGAAAAGTTCTTACTGCAATTGGCTTTATAACATGGAAACGCGAGCTGGTATATTTAGATGATGAAGCTAAATCTATATATGAAAGAATAAAGAAAGAAATAAACGGAAACTTTGAAATAATAATTTCAGATGAAAATAAAGATGAAGATAAATTCCTTGTAAGATCTTACAGCGACAGGTCACTTGGTTCGTATTATTTTTATAATAAGAACACGGACGAAGTGTTAAAGCTGGCAGATATAGGGTCATGGCTTAAAGAAAAAGAGCTTGCATATACAAAACCAATAACTTATAAATCCTGTGACGGCTTGACTATTCATGGGTACCTTACCTTACCCAATATATCTGAACATAAAAATCTTCCTGTTGTAGTAAATGTACACGGCGGACCATGGGCAAGGGATATCTGGGGATACGACCCGGAAGTGCAGTTCCTTGCAAACAGAGGATACGCAATCCTGCAGATTAATTTCAGAGGCTCTACCGGTTATGGTAAGAAATTCTGGGAGGCTTCATTTAAAAAATGGGGAAAAGAAATGCAGAGTGATATTTCAGATGGCGTAAAATGGCTCATTGAACAGGGAATTGCTGACCAGAAGCGTATTGCCATATATGGGGGCAGTTACGGAGGATATGCAACACTTGCAGGTTTAGCTTTCACTCCTGAACTTTATGCCTGTGGTGTAGATTATGTCGGTGTATCGAACCTTTTTACATTCATGAAAACAATTCCGCCTTACTGGAAGCCTTTCCTGGATATGATGTATGAAATGGTTGGCAATCCTGATAAAGACATTGAGCTGTTGAAAGAAGCATCGCCTGTATTTCACGTTGATAAGATAAAAGCTCCGTTATTTATTGCCCAGGGCAGAATGGACCCGCGAGTAAATGTAAATGAATCTGACCAAATGGTTGAAGCTTTAAAGAATCGGGGAATAGAAGTACCTTACATGGTAAAAGATAATGAAGGACACGGTTTCAGGAATGAGGAGAACAGGTTTGAATTTTATGAAGAGATGGAAAAGTTTTTAGAAAGACATTTGAAATAAAAGCTTTATAGTAAGCTCTTGCCAGGTCTATTATAGATAGAAAATAGGTCTTAATATCACTAAAATTTTCAATCTACAAACTAGGCAAGGGCTCTGTTATTGAAACTTTTTTATAATTTCCGGAGTCTAAAAAGAAAAAGTATTATGAAAAAAATATTCATTTTATTGGTTTTACTGCAATTTTTTGCAGCACCGCTTTTTTCACAGGATATAGAAAAAGATACAGCAAAAGGTAAAAAGGCTAAGCCTTTTAAGTTATTCGATGAAAAGTTTTTTTATTCAGGGAGGCCTACTATCAATATTTCTTACGGGCAGGCAAATTTCAGCTTCAAGAATTCAGGGATGAGCTTTCCCGATTATGGAGTTATTGAAACAAAATTAGGATATGGATACCTTGGCAAGTCCTATTACTCGCCCAATGTTGTACGTTACCGTAACAGGTTTTTAGTTGGAAGCATGATGGCAAATTCTTTAAGTTTAAAACTTGGTGATAAAAACAATAACAGTAACAGTACAAAGACCTGGAGATTTGGAATAGGAACAGAAGAAGGATACGGCTATAAGATAGGTAAAAAGTCATCCATTATTTTATACAATAGCAGTACAATTAACTGGACAAGATATGATGAAGGGGTTGTAATTGAAGAATTTGAATTAGGGTATATTTCAAGAAAAGATGAACTAAAGGATTTTTACCAAACATTACGATTTGGCACGAGCATGGAAGCGGGTGTTATTGTACCCATTAGCGACATGCTTAATCTGAATGTGATGTATGACAGGTCAATCATATTTCCACGTCATATGGTCTGGAAACATTTGGGAAGTATGATAATTGAAGGGATAGGACAATCTGCTATTGATGGTTTTGTTAAAGCAATAATGCGGTCATCCCCATACGCAGGCCCTGTTGTCAGCTTTGTTTTGAAAAATGGATTAGCATATGGATTATATGAATTAAGAAAAGAAAAGATGAACTGGCCGTTTAACAGTGCTGAACCATTGTTCAATGAATCATTTAAGCTTGGCTTAACCTTCATGTTCTAAAATAGAATATATATTGATTTTTGAATCCGCCTCATGGCGGATTTTTTTATATTTTCTTTTAACCGGTATTAGGAGTATATTTATTTAAAATTTTGATTAATAGCATAACGCAACTTCATATTTATTAAAGTTTTATTTTGTTACAGTGCTGGATTTTAGATATTTATGGATGAAAATACCCCTTCATTTTTGAGAATATTTCCATCAAAAAATTTGTTATTTTATATATAGATGCCAAACTTTCTTATATACAAATCATCAGCCGGTTCCGGCAAGACTTATACATTAGTCAAAGAATACCTGAAAATTGTCTTAAATAATCCGGATAATTTCAGGCATGTGCTGGCTATTACCTTTACCAATAAAGCAGCAGGGGAAATGAAACAGCGTATCATCGATAAGCTGAAAGACCTTGCTGAAGAAAAAGACCCGGAGCTTGAGCAAACATTAAAGAATGAAGGTGTAAAATCGATAATTAAGCTGAATGCAGAAATTGTTCTGAACAGGATACTTCACAGCTATTCACTTTTCTCGGTATTTACAATTGACAGCTTTCTGCTGCGTGTGGTACGTTCATTTTCCAAAGAGCTTAAGCTACAGCTTGGCTATAATATCGAAATGGATGTTAATGAAGTAATGGAAAGAATTACGGATAATTTGCTTTCTGATATTGGAAAAAATCCTGAGCTTACTTCATACCTTGAAGATTTTGTTTATCAGAATATAGATGACAGTAAGGGATGGAAAATAGATAAAGCTATCCGTAATGTTGGTATGGAAATATTTAAAGAAAGACACTGGCAGCAAAAGCTAGTAAATACAACCGATATATATGATGACAGAAGCAAAATTAAAATCCTTATTAAAGAGCTGTTCAATATAGTAAATGGTTTTGAGAAAGAGATGTTATCTCTTAGTGAGCAGGCACAGGAAATAATTGAAGGTAACGGCTTAAAGATGGAAGATTTTGCTTATGGGAGAGGCGGTGTAGCCGGTCACGTTCTCGTAAATTTAAGACTGCCTAACAAATATGAACCGACTGCAAGAGCTGCTGGCGCTCTTGAAGACCCCTCAAAATGGTATTCAAAAACCTCTAAGAACAAAATTGCAATTTTAAAAGCAGTGAACAATGGCTTACAGGATGTTTTAGTAAAAGCAGTTGATAATTATTCCGATAATTTTCTAAGATACAATACTGCAAAAGAGCTTGTTAAGATGGTTTATGTTCTTGGAATATTCAATGACCTGTTAGACAAATTGAAAACATACAGAGATGAAAACAGGGTCTTGCTGATATCGGATTTAAACAATATTCTGCAAAAGGTAACTGAAGATAATAACAGTCCGTTTGTTTTTGAAAAAATAGGCAATTATTACAAGTATTTTCTAATTGATGAATTCCAGGATACTTCAACATTTCAATGGAATAACATTCTGCCTCTTATATTAAACTCGCTCAGTGAAAATTATTTTTCTATGGTGGTAGGAGATGTAAAGCAGTCAATCTACAGGTGGAGAAGCGGCAACATGAAGCTTCTTATGGAAAATATATATGAAGACCTGCGGATTTTTCATGAAGAAGTAGAAGACAGGTATCTTGATTCAAATAGAAGGAGCTGTAAAGAAGTTGTAAGATTCAATAATAAATTTTTTAAAGCTGCGGCTCATTTACTTTCAAACCGGTCTGAAGATATGAGTTCAGACCTGTATGAAAAAGCATACGAAGATTGCGAACAGAAAGTTGATTATTGCAAAGAAGGCGGATATATTAAAGTTACATTTAATGAAGATGATGAAGAAAAAGGCGTATCATCAAGAAATGTAATTAATGAAAGTGTATATAATAACATTATTGAATTGGGAGAAGACGGCTACTCCCCAAGAGATATAACTATACTTGTAAGAACTAATAAAGAAGGAAGTGAGATTGCCGGTTATTTACTTGACAAAGATATCAGGGTAATTTCAAATGAGTCTTTGTATTTAATAAACTCTCCGAATGTAAAACTGTTGATAAACCTTCTTCAATATATTGCAGATAACAATAATGTTATGGCAAAGACTGAAATACTGCTCAACTACTGTTATATTCAGAATAACCTTTCATGTTTGAGCGATATATTTGAAGATTACAGCAGAATAGATGATTGCCTGTTTTATAAAATTGTGCCGCAGGAGTTTTTTTACATAGAGAATGGAATTGTTAATTATAAGAAATTAAACCCCCGTCTTCACAACCTGTCTTTGTATGAGCTTGTTGAAACGCTGATATCAATATTCAAGCTGAATGAAAAACCCGATGCTTATTTACTGCGGTTCCAGGATGCATTAATAGAGTATTTGAAGACTCACACCTCGGATGTAGTAAGCTTTAATGACTGGTGGGAAGAAAATAATTCCAAGTTCTCAATAATTGTACCGGAGCAGGAAGATGCAGTAAAAATAATGACAATTCATAAAGCAAAAGGATTACAGAATAAAATAATCATTATCCCATATGCTGACTGGCGGCTTGATATTGATTCAACAAAAGAAACTATCTGGGTATCAACTGATGTGGATGAATTGCTGGCAGGGACGCCGTTCCTTGTTAAAGCAATAAAAAACCTGACATCAACATATTTTGATAAAGATTACAGGGATGAGCTGGTGCAAACATATCTTGATAATTTGAATTTGCTTTATGTAGCATTTACCCGGGCTGTTGACAGATTATATATCAATATTCCGTCAAGTAAAAAGAAAAACAATAATACTGCCGGCAAACTTATCAAAGAAATTATTACACTTGATGAGAATTTCATAAGAGATTTTAAACCCGGTGAAGATTATTATGAGAAGGGGTTAAAGCAAAAGAATGAATATATTGCCAAAGAAAGCTCAGTAATTTCCGAACCATTAAAAACCCAGGTATCAACAAATTGGTTTCAGAAAATTGTAATTAAGCCCAAACATCAAAGCCTGGATATTGTAAAAAACAAAAGGGCTGTATCTGATGAAGTATGGAATAAGCTTGTTAAAGAAGCATTGTTAAAATTAACAAAACCCGGAGAGGTTAATGCAGTTGTTTCACAAATGAAGTTTGAAGGAATTATAACAGAGGCATTATTTAGAAAACTGCAGAAATCTTTAAAGGAATTAATGAGCCTGCCTGAAATGAAAATAATATTTAACGGGACTAACGGACAGGGTTTACTTATTAAAGAGATCGGGGTGAGAAAGCCGGATAAAATTATTATAAAAGGAAATATAGCTATTATTATAAATTTCATAGCTGAAATCACAGATAAGGAAAGCATCGGCAATCTAAAGAGCTATTGTGAAATATTGAAAAAATCAGGGATAAATGAAGTTGAAATGTATGCAGTAAATATTTTTGAAAAGAAGGTAATAAAGTTATAATGAAACCATTTTTACAAAAATTATCAGGAGATTTACTAAGAAGATATAACAAAAATATATCCAATATCTGTGTTGTGCTTCCAACAAGACGGGCGGGACTGTTTTTCAACAATTATTTATCTGAAAGCTTATCGCAGCCTGTGCTTTCACCTTCTGTTTATAATATGGAAGATTTTATCAGGAAAGCATCTTCTTTTTATTTTCCTGATAAGCTCTTCTTAATTTCTTCTTTATATGATATCTACAAAAAATATAATGAGCTCGAAACATTTTCAGGATTTTATCCATGGGGCGAGATAATTTTAAATGATTTTGATGAAGTAGATAGAAATCTTATTCCTGCCGAAGATATATTCAGAGTTATCAGGGAACTGCGAGGACCTGAAGAAACCTTTGATTTCTCAGCGGCAGATATAAGCGGATTTAGAGAGTTCTGGAGTAAATTTTCCGACAGGGAATTATCCGGAATGCAGGGAGAATTCATCAAAACCTGGGAAGTGTTGGGAAAGATATACCACGAATTCAGGAAAATGCTGTTTGAGAAAAACATTGCCTATGAAGGCATGGCTTTCAGAAAATTGTATGAGGAGATAAAGACAAATGTTTACAGGCCGCATTGGGAGAAAATAATATTTGCAGGATTCAACCGCCTTGCCGGTGCTGAAATTGGAATCATGAAAGAAATGGCAAAACAGGATATTGCTGAAATATATTGGGATGCAGACAACTATTATCTGGATGATGAAACTCAGGAAGCCGGCAGCTATCTCAGGGATAATATTAAGAACTTAGACTTCCATACTGCTAAATATATTGAAAACAGGTTAACCACTGATAAAAAGAACATTAAAATTATAGGTGCTCCTTTACAGGCAGGCCAGGCAAAAGCTTTAGGAAATTATCTTACTAAGATGATTGAAAATGGGCAAAGGTAGATGAAAATACAGCTATTATATTGCCTGATGAGAATATGCTGATACCCGTACTTCACTCCATACCTTCAAGCATTGACCTGTTAAATGTTACGATGGGATTTCCGTTCAGGAATTCAACTTTATATAACCTGCTTGAGCTTATCAGGAATCTTCATAAGAATGTTAGAAAAAGTGGCAGGAGTATGGAGTTTCATTATAAAGATGTTATCCATGTCTTTATGAATCCATATGTAAAGTTTTATGATGCTTCTGCTGCATATGAAATAGTAAACAATATTAAAAAGAATAATATTGTTTACATCACACGTGCGAAATTAATGAAATCGCATGAATCAATTTCTGGTATAATTGATAAGATATTTGTATTACCTGAAAATGGAAAAGATGCGGTAGATTATTTGTATGACCTGCTGGACCTACTTTCTGAATCAATAGATGAATCGTCTGAAGATTTTGTAAAGTTTGAAAGAGAATATTTCTTTGCAGTCTATGAACATTTAAACCATCTCACAGATATTTTTAGCAAAACAGACGAGAATATCGATACCGAAACTTTCTGGAGAATATTTTTTGAAGTAGTGAGGAATTTAAGAATTCCGTTCACAGGTGAACCGCTCCACGGCTTGCAGTTGATGGGTCTTCCGGAGACTCGTACATTGGATTTTGATAATTTGTTTATCATGTCGATGAATGAAGGAATTATCCCTGCAGGTGATGTGAAAAGCTCTTTTATACCTTACAGCCTGCGTAAAGCTTTTAGGCTCCCGACATTTGAAGATGAAGACTGTTTAACGGCATATAACTTCTACCGGCTGCTGCAAAGAGCAAAGAATGTTTATCTAATTTACAATACTGAAGTAGATGTTTTTTCATCAGGTGAAAAGAGCCGTTTCCTGCTGCAAATGGAAAATGAACTTGTAAAGAGAAATACTAATGTAAAATTAGATAATATAATTACCAAGGCCAAGATACCTAGATTCAGCCACGGTGTAATTTCCATTCCAAAGGATGAGAAGATTATTAATAAGCTAAAAGAGAAAAAACATTTCTCTCCTTCAGATTTAATTATTTATAACTCATGCAGGTTAAAGTTCTATTTCAGGAATTTAGCGGGACTTGATATTCAGCAGGGAGTTGAAGAATATTTCAGCCCGTCATCATTTGGAAATATTGTTCATGCTCTTGCTCATATTTTGTATAAAGATTATAAGGGTAAAATAATAGATAAAGAAGTTATTAATAAACTGAAGCAGGAAGTTGAGCTGAATTATGACAAGCTTCTGAAGATTGCTTTTGAAAACCTGGAAGGTCTCACAGAGCTTGAACCCGAGCTTACAGGTAAAAATCTTTTATATAAGAATGTAATAAAAAAGCTGATGCTAAAAATACTTGATAAAGATTGTGAAGATACGCCATTTACTATAATTAACCTTGAAAGTGAGATAAAAGGTAAATTCCCGGTTAAGATTGATGGCAGTAAATTAGAGGTAAACCTGTATGGAAGAATTGACAGAATTGATTCAAAAGGCGGACAAATCAGAATTATCGATTACAAAACCGGGTATTTTATGATGAACAATGCCGGAAAGAAATCAATTGATGAATATTTTGAACACATATTTACCGATCCTTCATACAAAGAAACTTTCCAGGCATACTTCTATGCATATCTTTACCAGAAGAATAATCGCAAGCCGGTAAGAATTGCAATCTACCCGCTGCAAAGAATTAATGAAGGGCTTTCATATTTTAACGAAAATAACATTCCTCTTGAAGAAATAGATATGTTTGAAGAGAAGCTTGAACAGTTAATGGCTGAGCTGTTTTCTGCAAATGTTCCGTTCACACAAACCGAGGATAAGAATAATTGCATGTTCTGTATATACAAAAGTATTTGCTACAAAGAGTAACATAAACAATCTCTCCAGGGCGGAATAGATAACAAATATTCTTTGTATGTATATATATTCCATGTGTTTAAATATTCTCCGGACAAATACTTTATAAACCATTAAACTTTTCCGGGTTCTTATTTGTCAAACTTAATGAATAAACCAAATAAATAACTAATCACTATAACAAATGACTAAATCAAAAATTTTCTCTATTGTTGCAATTTTGATTGTTTTTTTAAGCATTAATATATTAAATGCTCAGTCTGATGATGTAAAAAAGACAAAAAAGACACCGGAAGAAAGAGCCAAAATGGTAGCTGATAGAATGCAGAAAAAACTTGAGCTAACAGATGTTCAATATCAATCAATTTATGATGTATTGCTGACAAATTTCCAGCAGAGAGCTAAAGACCGGGAGCAGTTTCAGGGAGAGAAAAAAGCTTTTAAGAAATCACAAAGAGAAAAACGAAAAGCCGCAAGAGAACAGATAAAAAATATTTTAACGGATGAACAAAAAGCTAAAATGAAAGAATTAAGAAAACAGAATAAGATGAATAAAAAGAAAAATAAAGATGGAAATGTGCATCCGAAAAACAAGCAGAAAAAATTGAAATGAATATAAGAGGCTGTCTCAAAAGGATAGCCTCTTTTTTATTTGTTGAGGCGGTTCTAGTTTTTTGTTATTTAAGATTTGGACAGAAGATGAGATTCTTATGCTGCTATTTTTGATAGGTTATGTGC
>Ga0105092_10000190_pt1 | contig 30331 bp, 25 predicted proteins | sample PPLLak2March2015_FD_87021 | JGI IMG/M metagenome (GOLD analysis project Ga0105092, IMG submission 87021) | Freshwater sediment microbial communities from Prairie Pothole Lake near Jamestown, North Dakota, USA - PPLs Lake P7 Core (1) Depth... | ecosystem: Environmental > Aquatic > Freshwater >... | reverse complement strand
TCGGTGTTGAAAATGCCGCCGGCAAAATGACCCTGGCACAAATGTCGGAAGTGGCATTCATGCTGATGATCCCTTTCCTGTTTGTGAGGCTTGGCATCAAAAGATTGCTCCTGGTGGGAATGATCGCATGGGTGGTCCGTTTTTTACTATTCATGTTTGGCAACAATGATTCATTGATCGCCTTCCTCTATATCGGCATTCTGCTTCATGGTGTTTGTTATGATTTTTTTTATGTCACCGCCCAGATCTATATGGATAAAAAGGCCCCCCAGGATCTGCGAGCCAGCGTGCAGGGGTTTTTTACCCTTCTCACTTACGGAGTGGGCTGGCTGATCGGCTCATACCTTAATGGACTGATTCTTCAGACTTTTCAGATAACCGACGGTACATCTATGGTTATCGGGCATCACTGGAAAAATGTAATGCTTGTTCCTGCCATGATTGCTCTTGTTGTCGCAATTCTTTTCACAATATTTTTCAGCAGCAAAAAGGAAAATTTAACTGCTTCGGAAAACAGGACATAACGCATTATCGCCCTTTTTTTTCCGCAAGGCAACGGGTGTAAATGGTCAGAATTGGATATTAAAATATATAGATTACTCTTGATCGCTGCCAGTCTATGGTATGTTCAGCCAAAGCCATTCTAAATCCTATATTACCATGAATAAAAAATTTCACATTTCAGCAATCATCATAATCAGCTTTTTTACAAGCTGCAGTACTGAAAGGCCTCATTTTACTGAAAAAACAATTGATGATCAGGCGCCGGAATTCGTCTGGATGAAATCAACAGGCGATATCAACCAGGATGGAAAAATTGATATGCTCGCCGGAGGCTGGCAAAAAGGGGGTATGGTTGCCTACCTTGCTCCTGACTGGAAAAAGCAGATCATCATTGATACCCTTAAAATATCAACTGATGCCGAGGTTTGTGACATCGACAACAATTCAATCCCGGATGTGGTTGCCGTGGCAGACGGGGCAATAATATGGCTTTCGGGACCTGACTGGAAAATCAACCTTATTGATTCGATAATAGGGCATGATGTGGAAGTGAACGACTTTGACCAGGACGGTTTGCTTGATGTCGTCGCCAGGAACCAGGGTGCATTCGGCAAACATGAAGGCTATACTCTTTATTTCTACAACCAGAAGCCCGCCAATACATGGATCCGATACGAGAAAAATATACTCAATGGGGAGGGCTTGAAAATGGCGGATATTAACAACGATCAGAAGCAGGATATCGTGACGAACGGGTATTGGTTTGAAAATACCGGAAATATGGCCGAATGGACTGAACACAAGATCACAGATACCTGGAAATGGCCCAATACCGCAATCGACGCAGCGGATATCAATAATGACGGATTGATTGATATCCTGTTTTCTCCTTCTGAATTGTCGGGAGACTATTATCACGTCTCCTGGTTTGAGGCACCAAAAGATCCGTCGGGCATCTGGAAGGAAAATATCGTCGCCGATTCAATTGAAACGGTGGTGCATTCAATGGGGGTCGCCGACTTTGATTCCGACGGTAAAAAGGATATTATAATTGCCGAGATGCAGCAGGGTGTTGATCCTGATGAGGTAACCATATTTTTTAACCAGGGCAGGAACAGATGGGAAAAGGAGGTGATCAGCACAGGAGGATCACACAGCATGAGGTTGTTTGATTTTGACGGAGATGGCGACACAGATGCTTTCGGGGCAAATCATGCGGATCACGTGGTTAAAATGTGGGTGAATGAAAGTAATAAATAATTAAAAAATAAGGGAAAATGAAATTAAGTCTGGATGTCATTGGTTACGGCGGGTATTTTACCGCACCGGGAGAAAATCTTAACCTTGAAGAAGCTGTAAAAAGAGCAGCAAAATTCGGGTACGATGCTGCATGCATTTATGCACACCGGCCTCTTGGATTTCCAGGGGATCTGAATCCGGAAAGACGCAAAAAACTTGCAGATCTTTTCCGGGAAGTGGATCTTGAAATGGGTGCTGTTGTATGTTGTACCAATTTTATGAAGGGTAACCATGTATTGCTGTATCCCCAGGAGAAGGAGATCCTGTATGTTAAAGAGTGCATAAGGATGGCTAAGGACCTGGGTTCCCCGATCGTACGCATTCTTGCGGCCTTTTATGGTTTCTTTCAGAATCCGCTTGCCGGCACGGGATATGGATTTCCCGCATTTGAATCAAGATCCAGAAGGGTTTCAAGGGCTGAAGACTGGCTCGAAGCCTGGCATGATGTCAGGGACGGACTTGCGGAAGTATCAAAATATGCACAGGATTCCGGTATTGTATTGGCACTGCAGACTCATCCTGAAATACTGGGCAACAATGAAGAAACGCTTGAGATGCTGGCAGAGGTTAACAATCCCAGTCTTAAAGTGGGACTCGATTTACCTTTGCTCGAATCCCAGGATCCCGATTTTATAAGAAATACCGTGCGAAACATGAAGGATCACATGGTATACTCGCATACCATCTCCCTGGCGAAAAATCAAACGATCGGCGGTGCGCCTTACAGCTGGGAAGAGGTTACGCCGGGATCTGAAAAAGATCCCATGAAATGGGAGGTATTTGTGCAGGCCTTAAAAGAGAATGATTATAAAGGCCTCCTTTCCGCCGAAATATGTTCACCGGTTATTGTGAATGGCCATAAACTGGGAACAATTAAAACGATCGATGAAAGGTATCAGGAATCCAAAGATTATATGAAGGGATTGCTGAACAAATACAATTGTTATAGCGGTCATAAAAAAAGCTGATCTTAAAATAAAAGCAAACGATATGTCATACAGGCAAATGAAGTCCCGGTTCAGAATACCGGTTATGATCCTTTTGTTATCCGTCTTATTCACAATGGCATTTATAAGGTCGGACGACAATCCGGTCCCTCCGGTGCTTTCTCTTGATCACTGGAAGTATATTGAAGTGGATGATCAAAGGGGAAAATACGGAGATTGGGGTGATCCGGCATGGCTCAAGTACTTTGGACTGGATATGATGGATGTTACCGGAGACGATTACAGGGATATTGTCGCTGGAAGATATTTCTACCTGAATCCTGGCGGGGACATGACAGCACAATGGAAGCGAACGGACCTTGGCATGAACGTAGATGGCATGTTGCTTATTAATGCCGACAATGATGGCTTTGGTGATATCATTGCCACCGCGCTTCCTGACGTATATTGGTTTGAGGCACAGGATACAAAGGGTTCCTCATGGAAGGGGAAAAAAATAGGCCAGGTACCGGCCACATCGCACGTAAATGGCCAGGGATATGCAAAAGCACAAGTCATTCCGGGTGGAAACCAGGAGGTCCTGTTGGCAACGGGGAATGGCATATATTACTTTGCAGCACCCGTTGACCCCGGCAAGACGGAAAACTGGCCATTGATCCGTGCAGCCTACGAAGCCTCAGATGAGGGATTTGGTACCGGGGATCTGGATGGAGATGAATTGCCTGATATTGTTGCCGGCCTCAGGCAGGGAACCAGGGAGGGTGAAGGAATGGAACTTGCGTGGTGGAAGAATCCTGGTAAGGGGGCAGGCAACTGGGATCATTATCCTTTCGGTAAAACAAAATTTGATGCAGACCGCATTGCCGTGGCAGACATTAACGGAGACGGAAAACAGGATGTCGTTGTAACGGAAGAAAGATCACCCGGCCCGGATCCGGATGCCGGTCTGTTCTGGTTTGAACAACCCCGGGATTCCATCAGGAAACAATGGATAATGCACCATGTGGTAACCCAATATTCACTAAATAACCTGGATGTTGCAGACATGGATGGTGATGGTGATAATGACATTATCACGGCAGAACATAAGGGTCCCGATCCAAAACTTCAGATATGGGTGAACGACGGCAAGGGTAATTTTAACGTGAAGCTGGTGGATCATGGAAAGGAGAGTCACCTGGGTGCAAGGGTTGCTGACTTTAATGCAGATGGTGCAAAGGATATTGTCAGCATAGCATGGGACCGGTATCAGTATTTGCACTTATGGAGAAATGACGGCCTCGCGGTTTCTGGTTTTTCAAAGGAAAGAGTTAAATGGAAACATGTATCTACCGCAAATAACAGTTTTCCGGCGCCTGACGTCGGTAACCAGTCCGCCACACTTGTATTCGACATTGACAAAGACGGGAAAGATGAAATTGTGATCGCAGGTTGGGGAGAAACCAGCATGGTATGGTATAAAATGAATGGCAGCACATGGAACAGGTATTTGCTAGACAATGCCAACAGCCATATTGAGGCCGGGGGTGTGAGCTATGATATAGACGGTGACGGTGACCTGGACGTATTACACGGAGGCAGCTGGAAAGTCAATGAGATCTGGTGGTGGGAGAACCCCTATCCTGCATACGATCCGGCAAAACCATGGCAGCGGTATACCATTAAGGACACTGGCGCCAAACAGCATCATGACCAGATAATCGGTGATTTTGACGGTGACCGCAAACCCGAACTTGTATTCTGGAACCAGCAGGCTTCAAAACTGTTTATAGCGGATATCCCCGACAATCCAAAAGACAAAAGCGCCTGGAAATTTGAAGAAATTTGGTCCTGGGATACCAGGCTGAAATTTGAAGGTCTGGCCAGTGCCGATATCAATATGGATGGCACGGTTGACATAGTGGGCGGAGGAATGTGGTTTGAAAAAGCAGGAAACAAATACCAGGCAAGGATAATTGATGATTACGGGCAGTCACGCTCGGCAGCCGGCGACCTGATCAAGGGCGGCAGGCCGGAAATAGTGCTGGGTTCGGGTGACGGTGTGGGTCCGGTTAATATCTATCAATGGAAAAACAACAAATGGGAAAAAACTGTGCTGATACAGAAAGTCGTGCACGGACATACCCTGCAGGTGATCGATGTGGATGGTGATGGCAATCTGGATATTTTCACGGGCGAAATGGTACTGTGGCACAACGGGGCAAATCCGGGCTCCAGGACATGGATCCTTTATGGTGACGGAAAAGGGAATTTCAAAACTGAATATGTCAACGCATCGACTGATATCGGCAACCATGAATCAAAACTGGGAGATGTGGATGGAGACGGACGGCCGGATATTGTGCAGAAACCCTTTATGAAGGAAATCCCGCGCCTGGATATCTGGCTGAACAAAGGCACCAGGACTTCAAAATAATATCCGTAAGCAGTTACATGTAATTATGACCAGGACTACAGGAGCTTCAGAAACCAAATGAAATAAATCACAGGACTATGGCAGACATATTTTCCGGTAAATTGAAAAAACTTGAGATCATCGTTGAGAAGTCACCCAAAATAGACCGGCATTTTTCAATACCCACCGATGAATTTACGGATCGTCGCCGGAAAACGTGGAAAGCGCTGCGGGAAGCAGAAAACATTGATGTTGCATTTGCTTTTTCGGATGAACATTACAGCGGCGATGTACCCTATCTTGCAGGTAACATAAATTATTCAATCGAGCAGGTAGCCTTTGGCCTGGGACCTGACCCTTCTGTTTCAGGGATCATTGCAGGATTTGAAGGAGTTTACATTGCTGCGCAGCTAGCTAAACGTGCCGGTATAAGGGTTTATCCTACAGAAAGCCTTCAGTTGGCGGATGAAATATACCCGGTAGAGGGATATACGCTTGAAGCCATTCTGGAAGCCATTGCAGGTAAAAAAGTGAAACGGATTGGATTGCTGACACCACGGCAGGTAATTCCCGACGGAATTGTAGCCAACCTGGAACAGATCGTTGGAATTGAAAATGTCGTTGATACGCAGATTCCGTTTCAGAAAATAAAGAATCTGAAAAGCGCAAATGAGATGAGGCTAATCGGGGATGCGGCGTATATTTCCTCGCTGGCGCTGCGGGCTATGCTGGCAGTCATGGAACCCGGGATGGAGGAAACGGAAGTTGCCGCTTTCGGAGATATGCTGGCCAAATGGATGGGGTGCGAACGACAGGGTTTTCAAACCATGGTTGGTTCCGATACAGCCTGTGTGACCATGATCGGTCCTGCCCTGAACCGGCAGATATTGGACGGCACCTTTATGCATTTGGGTACTTCGTTCAAAAGGGACGGACTTACAGCCTGTTGCCGCCGCAGCCTTTTCACCGGCAATTCAGGAGCAACGCCATACCGCGACAATCTCCGGAAAATTGTTGAAGAAGGTTTCAGGGTCGGTTTTAATTCATATGTCGATATTGTCGAAAACAACAAACCGGCCAGAATACAGGAACAGGCATTGATCGATTTCTTCAATTCAAAAACATATGATGTACTTGAATTGGTCAAAAACTCACTGGGAAAGGATGCCATGAAGCTCCTTGAAAAAAAACTGTTCATCGATATTCCCGGGATCACTAAGGGCCTGGCCAGGATGAAACCCTATACCGGAACCCACAATTCGGGATATACGGAATGCCAGGAATTTTACGGCGCCATTACTCTGGAATCGGAAGAACCGCTGGACCAGCAGGTTGTTACTATGTTGGATGTTGCGCTGCGCGGTCGAGGAAGCAAATGGCTTGGAGAAGAATTTGAACAGGTAATTCCGGATTTTGATTACTGGGTGGTTGAGGATACCCTTGGGAAATATGGCAACACTGTAAAAAACCTTACCGGGGAAATTCAGCCGGGCAACAAACTGGTAAAGGGAATTGGCAAAATACCCGTAAATGTCCAGTCTTTGATTGGAAACCTGGATGAGTATGATAATTTACCGAAATTGTAATCCCGGAGAATGGCATGCTTAAGATGAACAACCGGTATTTGATCGTGGGGTTGATCCTTCTGATCTTCTTTGTCATTTCCCTGCTTCAGAATATGCTCGGACCCCTTATCCCTGATATTATCAATGATTTTGATCTCAGTCTTGGCCTTGCAGGATTTTTGCCTTTCTCATTTTTTATTGCCTACGCCGTAATGTCAATCCCAACGGGATTTCTCATAGAAAGGTTTAGGGAAAAAACCATCCTCCTTGTTGCGTTCTCCGTATCCTTTCTCGGAGCGCTGCTTTTTGCCACAAAATCGAGCTTCACGTATGCACTTCTTTCACTTTTCCTGATGGGAATGGGGGTTGCCATGATGCAGGTTGCCATCAACCCCCTGTTGCGTGTTTCCGGCGGTGAAAAACACTTTGCATTCAATTCCGTATTAGCCCAGTTGATATTCGGACTGGCCTCTTTTGCAAGTCCCATGCTCTTTGTTTACCTGGTTCAGAATCTCAAAGCGGGCCCTGATCCAAAAAATTGGATTTTCAGGCTGCTTGTACAGGTGGTTCCTGAAAACCTGCCCTGGATATCACTCTACTGGGTTTTTGTCCTTGTGACAATCATCATGATCATTACAATTGCGCTGATCCGCTTTCCGAAAGTTGAATTGACCGATGAAGAGCGAGTCGGGCACAAGGAAACTTTTATATCACTTTTTAAAAAGAGAACCGTTATCCTTTATTTTCTCGGAATCATAGCATATGTCGGTACGGAACAGGGTGTGGCCAACTGGTTATCAAAGTTCCTTGTGAATTATCACCAATTTGATCCGCAGACTGTAGGCGCAAAGGTGGTTTCCAGCTTCTGGGGATTGATGACAGTTGGCTGTGTGCTGGGCCTGCTGCTCCTGAAAATATTTGATAGCAGGAAGGTTTTGATCTTCTTTACCTGTGCAGCCATTGTTGCATTGACCGCAGGTCTTTTCGGACCCGGCAAAATTGCGCTGATCGTGTTTCCGCTCGTCGGCTTTTTCGCATCGGTAATGTGGTCAATCATCTTTTCGCTGGCCCTTAATTCTGTAAGCCGGCATCATGGAGCCTTTTCAGGAATCCTGTGCACCGGAATCTGCGGGGGCGCCATTGTACCAGTTATCATCGGGTGGCTCGGTGGAATGTTTGGCTTGCGGGTAGGTATGATCTTTCTGTATTTCACGCTGGGCTATATCCTGAGCATAGGCTTCTGGGCAAAACCCCTTATTACAAATGAAACCATCCGTGATCGGAGAAATAATGCCAGGGAACGCGCCATTGCCCGGAATTAGGAATTTCAGAAAATAAAATATATGGAAACAACGATTGTTGTTGGAAGTTTTGAAATAAAGTGTACTTTTGTCCATGGTTATAGCGTTAACGCTATATGTTAATTAATCATCATGCCGGAAACTGAAGCACCCAAATATCAGGTAATATACAACTCGATAATTGACCGCATCAGGAACAAGGAATTGATCCCGGGGTCCAAAGTACCCTCTGAAAACGAAATTATCAGGGAATTCAACGTCAGCAACACAACGGCCCGGAAAGTCCTGCAGGAAATTGAGAATGAAGGATGGGCGGTTAAGATCAGGGGTAAGGGGACATTTGTAAGGGAATTTATTGTAGACAGGTCGGCCACTAAAATTCTGAGTTTTACCAAAAACATGCTCGAACAGGGCCTGATTCCGTCAACAAAATTTCTGGATTCTGAGATCATGGACATGGATTGGTCTGTGAATATTTCGGGCCGGGTTTATAACATTCCGGGTCCGGTTTTCAGATTAAGACGGCTGAGACTGGCGAATGATGTTCCGATGATGCATGAAACGCGCTTTATTTCCCTTACCTGTTGTCCGAAAATATGGGAACACGACCTGCGGGGATCATTATACAGGATTTACAATGAAAAGTATTTCCGCTATATCACAAGGATTGAACAGGATCTGACGGCCATAAGCCTTGATAAGTATTCCAGGGAAAAGCTTGAAATAGGTCAGAACAAAGTCGGATTAAAGGTTGAGGGTGTGACATTTTGCGAAAAGGATCTGATTCTTGAGGCAGAAGAATCCATATACAGGGGGGACAAATACAAATTTTCTGTGCAGGCTGTTCCCTGAAACTGATCATATGAATAATTTAAACTTTAAGAAAGTGAAGAATATTACCAATGAACTGATGATTTCTCTCTATACAACAATGTATAAGATCAGAAATTTTGAGGAGCAGGGAATCAAGCTTTACAGGGACGGGCATATCCGGGGATATTTCCATCCCTATCTTGGTGAGGAGGCGATTGCCACGGGCATTTGTGCTGCTATGGATGAAAAGGATTTTATTACAAGCACCCACAGGGGACATGGTCATTGCCTGGCCTGGGGAGCCGATCTGAAAATAATGTATGCCGAGCTTTTGGGTAAGGAAAAGGGATATTGTAAAGGGTTAGGAGGATCCATGCACATAGCCGACTATACAAGGAACAACCTAGGCGCCAACGGCATTGTTGGCTCAGGTGTGCCGATAGCGGTCGGAGCCGCCCTTGGGATAAGGATCCGGAAAGAAAAGCAAATGGTTGCCACTTTCATTTCCGACGGGGGTTCAGGGATAGGCTCGTTTCTCGAAGGCGTTAACCTGGCCGCAGCATGGAAATTGCCGGTATTGTTCGTCATCGAGAATAACCAGTATGCCGTATCCACTCCCATTGAAGACTGCACAGGCGAAACGGAACTATACAAAAGAGGTGTTGGGCTTGGTGTTGAAAGTGTCCGGGTTGATGGTAACGATGTTCTCGAAGTGTACAAAACGGCCAAATCCTTTGTCGACCGGTGTAAAAAGGCGGAAGGACCTTTCCTGATGGAATGCCTTACCTTCAGGAAAAGCGGCCATCATGTCAATGATCCGGGTTTGTACCTTCCGAAGGACAAAGTGGAATATTACAAGCTGCACGACCCCCTTCTGATCGGCAAGAAATACCTGGAAGAAATTGCCGGGTTGTCGGAAAATGACATCGCCGGAATTGAAAAAGGTGTACTGGCTGAAATAAAGTCTGCAATTGAATTTGCCATTAACACCCCCGAAATGTCGAAGGAAAATTTCTTAAAATTTGTGGAGGAATATTAGATGGATACGAACGTATTGGTTGCGACCAGGGAGCTTATGTACCGTGATGCCCTGAATGAGGCGCTCAGGGAGGAAATGGCACGGGATGAAAGGGTTTTCATCATGGGTGAGGGCATAGCGGAAAGAGGCGGCTCCTATAAGGTTACAGTCGGGCTTCTCGACCAGTTTGGAGGAAGAAGGGTCATGGATACGCCCATTTCTGAAAACGGCTTTACAGGGGCTGGTGTGGGAGCAGCACTTACCGGTATGCGTCCGGTAGTTGAGATCCTTTTTATCGACTTTTCGATGCTGGTGCTGGACCAGCTGATCAACCAGGCTGCCAAATTCCGGTTTATGTCCGGTAATACCGCAAAAGTGCCCATTGTAATCCGTACACAGGGAGGTGTTGGCAATGGGTTGGCGGCACAGCATTCACAAAGCCTTGAAGCCATCTTCTATCATATTCCGGGTCTTAAACTTGTTATGCCCTCCACTCCTTACGATGCCAAAGGATTGCTGAAAGCGGCAATACGTTGCGATGACCCCGTAATATTCATCGAGCACAAGTTGCTTTATATGAATAAGGGCGAAGTTCCTGAGGAAGAGTATATTATTCCGTTAGGACAGGCTGATGTGAAAAGAACGGGAAAAGATATTACAATCATTGCATGGTCAGGCATGGTGCCGAAAGTATTGGAAGCAGCTGAGATCCTTCACAAGGAGGGAATCAGCGCCGAAGTTGTGGATCCCCGGTCCCTGGTACCCCTCGATAAAACAACAATTGTGAATTCGGTGAAAAAAACCGAGCATGTGCTGATCGTCCAGGAAGCCGTGCGAAGAGGAGGTGTCGGATCGGATATTTCTTCCATTATACAAGAGGCCGCCTTTGATTATCTGGACGCTCCGGTTAAAATACTGGGAGGCCTGAATATCCCCTGTCCGTTCAACCTGAATCTTGAGAAGATCATCATCCCACAGGTAGACGATATCATTAAAGCCGCCAAAGAGGTGGTTTACGCAGCATAGTTGGAACACTTTAAAACGACAGATCATGCCATTGGTTAATTTCACGGATATGTTGGTAAAGGCACGCCAGGGCAAATATGCCGTTGGTGCCTTTAATGTTTTGGATTATAATTCTATGAAAGTTGTGGTCGACACAGCCCGGGAATTGCAGTCGCCTGTCATAGTTCAAACCTCGGAAAAAACGGTCAGGTTCTGGGGTTTCAGGCCAGTGATAAGCTGGATCAGGGAACTTGCTGAAAATGCATCAGTTCCTGTGGCAATTCATCTGGATCACTGCAACGATCTGAATTTCATACACGATTGTATTGAGGCAGGCTGGTCGTCCGTGATGATCGATGCTTCCTCAAAACCTTTTGAAGAGAACCTGAGTCTGACACAAAAGGTTGTCAATATGGCAAGGCCCAAAGGAGTAAGCGTGGAAGCGGAACTCGGCGAAATTGGCGGCATAGAGGATGATATTTCGGTTAAGGAAGAGGATGCGCACCTGGCTTCTGCAAAAAATGCCAAAATATTCCTTGAGAATGTAAAGGTTGATTGTTTTGCACCGGCAATCGGTACTGCGCATGGTATTTACAAGGGAGAACCCAAAATAGCATTTTTCCGGCTTAAGGAGATAGGCGAACTATCTGATACCCCGCTCGCACTTCATGGCGGCACCGGTTTATCCGAAGAGGTTTTCAAAAAATGCATCGCGCTGGGATGCGCCAAGATCAACATTTCAACCCAGTTAAAATATGCATTCATTGACGGATTTGTTCAATATTACCAGTCAAAACCGGACGAGTATAACCCGCTTACTGTATTAAAGGCTCAATATATGGCCTTAAAACAGGCCGTTTCGGAAAATATACTCCTGTTTGGAAGCAATCAGAAAGCATAAAAAATTGAAATTATGTCCACAGCGATAAATATGCCCCAGGTGGGTCAAGACATTGAATATGCAAGGATAATTGAATGGCATGTCAGGGAAGGTGATGAGGTTAAGGAAGGTGATATCCTGGCCGTTGTGGAATCCGACAAGGCCAGCTTTGAAGTGGAAGCATCCCGGGCCGGGACCATTCTGCAGCTGCTTTTTAAAGAGGGGGATGAAGCCCCGGTTTTTAAGCCGATCGCCTATATTGGACAAAAGGATGAAAATACAGTAGGGCATACGGAAAATATAGCACCCACAGCAGATGTAGTCAGGGCAAAAAAAGAAGTTACAGCCGGGGAAACAGCTGTTGTTAAGCCCGGTGGCCTTTTTTCAAGTCCCTCAGCCAGGAGGATTGCCAGGGAAAACAATCTGGATATTGCCTCCCTTGCTGGCACAGGCCCCAATGGAAGGATCATCAAAAAAGACGTGGAATCATTCCTGGTCTCCAACAAATCAGACAAAAAAATTACTCCGGTTGCAAAGAAAATTGCGGAAGACACCGGCGTTGTTTTTGATTCCCTTCAGGGAACCGGGCATGGCGGGCGTATCATGAAAAAGGATGTTATCTCATCCTTAAGTCCTCTGAAATCCGTGGTTTTGAAGGAAAGTCCGGGTGACAAGGTAATCCTTTATTCGAAACCGAGAAAACGGACAGCTGAAAGGCTCACATTCAGCAAACTTACCATTCCGCATTACTATTTGTTCTCGGAGGTGGATGTAACAAATACTCTGGCCTGGAGAAAAACCACAAATTCGAAACTGGGTATCAGAATTTCTGTCAATGATATTATCATCCATGCAACAGCTGAAGCCTTAAAAGAATTTCCTGACCTGAACGCCTGGGTTGACGATGAAAAAATGCTCATCAAACCGGAGATAAATATAGGCATGGCCGTTTCAACGGATGCAGGGCTGCTGGTGCCCGTGATTCCGGATGCGGACAAGCTGAACCTGGTGGAAATAAGCAGCCTGTCTTCAAGGAACGCGGAAGATGCCCGCCGGGGAATTATTCGTCCCGACAAGCCCGGGACTTTTACGGTCAGCAATCTCGGTATGTATGGGATCAGCAGGTTTTTACCGATCATAAATCCCCCGGAGTGTGCAATATTAAGCATAGGTGCTGTGGAGAAAAAGGCCATGCCGAAGGATGATGCCATTGTGGCGATTGATAATTTGACGCTGGGTCTGGCTTGTGATCACAGGGCGGTTGACGGCGCCAGGGCATCACAGTTTTTAGCCTTTCTGAAAGAGATCCTTGAAAACTACTCAAAATAAAAGAGGATAGATGGAAGCATTGATCTTTGATTGCGACGGAGTTCTGGTAGATACCGAAAGGGACGGACACCGGGTGGCATTTAATCTGGCCTTTGCCGAAAAGGGAATTAATGCAGTATGGAGCATTGATGAATATAAAGAACTGTTGAAGATTGCCGGCGGCAAGGAAAGGATGAAATATTACTTTGACAGGAAAGGCTGGCCACCACAATTTAAAGATCATGAAAAGCTAATTCCTGAATTGCACGAACTTAAAACAGGCTTATTCATGCAATTAATTGAATCGGGATCATTACCGCTCCGTTCAGGCATCAGCAGAATAGTTGATGAGGCCATTGCCCGTGACCTCAAACTGGCGGTATGCTCCACTTCAAATGAGAAAAGCGTCCGCCTGATCGTTGATCTGCTGCTTGGAAAGGACAGGGCGCAAAAATTCAGTGCGATATTGGCAGGGGATATGGTTTCAAGGAAAAAGCCCGATCCTGAAATATATAATCTATGCATTGAAAAGTTGACAATAGACCCCCGCAATGCAATGGTGATTGAAGACAGCCGGAATGGATTGCTCGCAGCCAGGGCTGCAAATTTCAACTGCCTGATAACAACCAATGAATATACTGCCGGTGAAGATTTTACGGAGGCGGATAAATTGGTTGATGAACTGGGAGATGCCCCGCATATTAAAATTACAGTCAGTGACTTAATAAATATAATCAGGAAAAAAAACCAATAACATGAAAATTTTTTTAGATACCGCTGACATAGAATCCATTAAAAGGGCGAATGACACAGGGATACTGGATGGAATTACCACCAACCCGAGCAAGGTACTTGAAACGGGAAAGAGATTCTACGATGTTATCACGGAGATATGCAGAATTGTAAAAGGTCCCGTAAGTGCCGAAGCTGTGGCAGTCAAGGCTGAAGATATCGTAAAAGAGGCGATCAGGATTGCAGGTCTGGCCCCAAATGTGGCGATCAAGGTGCCCATGACCCATGAAGGTTTAAAGGCTTCCAGGATGCTCGGGGATAAAAATATCATGGTGAACGTGACGATGGTTTTTGCACCCGATCAGGTTTTGCTTGCCATGAAAACAAACCCGACATTTGTCAGCATTGTGATCAGCAGGCTGGATAAGATCGGTGGCGACGTGATTGCGCTGATCAATGACTCGGTCAGGATCAAAAACAATTATGGTTTTAAGAGTGAGATCCTCGCTGCCAGCATAAAGAACAGGGCCAACGTGATCGATTGCATGAGGGCTGGCGTGGATGTTGTTTCATTACCGGAAAACATCTTTTTTGATATGTATAAGCATCCCCAAACCGACCAGGGATTAAGTGAGTTTGATGTTGCGTGGGAAAAAGTGAAAAAAGCAGGCCTGGCATAAGGCAAAATCAAAATGCCTGATAGAAAACATACCATATTGGCTATTGGCGAACTTTTGTGGGATATCCTTCCGGAAAAGACAATCCTTGGCGGTGCTCCCTCGAACCTTGCCTACCGGCTCAATGAGCTGGGGGATGACTGCTATCTGGTATCCAGGGTCGGTCATGACCAGTTGGGCGAAAAAGCTATGGCTGCGATTAAGTCGATGGGACTATCCACTTCCTTCATTCAGCTGGATGATCAGCTGCCGACCGGGACTGTCAATGTGAGCTTTGACAATTACAGAAACCCTGATTATATTATTAATCCCGGAGTTGCCTACGACAACATCGGGTTGTCGGACGATTTGCTTGTTTTAGCAGGTAAGGCAGAATGCATCGCATTTGGTACGCTGGCACAACGATCGGCCGCAAGCAGGAAAACCATTCATAAATTGCTTGACCATTCACCTAATGCCTTCAAATTTCTTGACATAAATTTGAGAAAAAACTGTCACACCCGTGATTCAATCGAGCATTCCCTCAGATATGCCGGAGTGCTGAAGCTGAATCACCATGAGGCTGCAGAGCTGGATAAAATTTTGGGACTGAACGTTCCTGAAATTCCAAAGATTGCAGCGGCAATATCCGCCAGGTTCAATATCCCCACTGTTTTGGTTACGCTGGAGGAAAACGGTGTCTTTCTTTACGACAGCAGAGAAGGCGAACATTACATTCCGGGATACAAAATTGAACTTGAAGATCCTCTGGGGTCGGGAGATGCTTTCTCTGCAGCATTTATCCACTGCAAATTACGGGAAAGATCATTAATAGAATGCTGTATTGAGGGAAACAAGCTGGGAGCGATTGTGGCAACCCAGAAAGGAGCAACCCAAAAAATTACAGGGAACGATCTTGAAAAAATTTCGATCAGCAATAAAAGGAATTCTGATCAATTTTTCAATAACTATTTTAAAATCACGAATATTTAAATCTTAACAGACAATCATATGAAAACTATTCTAATACCGGTTTATTTTGATCCGGGAAGGGATGAAAATTTCGATAAGCATTTGAGAATTGTTAAAGACCTTCTGAAAGAGGATGCTGAATTCACCGAGCCCTATGCACTGGGCAAACCCCTTCCCGAAGCTGATGCAGTGATTTTCCCCCAGATGCTTGGAGAAGCGTACAACAGGATTGCAGAATTAAAAGCCATTACACTGCCCATTATGGTCATTACGTCTGTGTTTGGCACAGTGAACATGTGGGACTGGGAAGTGGTCCATTATTTAAAACTAAATGGGATTCAAACGATCTGTCCTCCCGGACTTGAAGATACAAAGCTGGTTTGCAGGGCACTTCTTGCGCGAAGGTTACTTACCCAGAGCAAATTTGTTGTTTACCAGGATGATCCGGCAGGACCCACGGGACAGCAATCGGATATCTTTAAGCGGTTCTACTGGCTTGAAAAGGAATCTGCAAAAAAGATGTTCGAAAAATATGGCATTAGAATCGAACATCGCAGTTTTAAAAAGCTGGCAACAAGTGCCAGCCTGATCTCAGATTCCGAAGCGCAGGTTGTTATCAACAATTGGAAATCTAAACAAAAGAGCATTTCGGGAAGGCCATTGTTAAGCGCGGTGAAATTGTATATGGAGCTTAAAAAAGAGTATTCGAAGGAAAACAATATACTCGCCATGGGCCTCAACTGCCTGAATGAATCAAAAAGTTGTGATACGACACCCTGCCTTGCCTGGAACTTGCTGTACCAGGAAGAGAAACTGGTCTGGGGATGCGAAGCTGACACCATGGTCATGCTCACTGAAATTATTGCTGACAAGGTTTTACAGGTACCATTTTTTATGACCAATCTCTACCCGTTTATTATGGGTCAGGCAGCTCTGGCACATGAAAGAATACCGAATTTTCCCGAAGTGGATGAGCCGGATAACCATATCCTCGCTGCCCATTGCGGCTATTTTGGCTTGCTGCCAGAAGTTTTCTCAGATAAATGGAACCTGCGCAAAAGGGTTCTCGCCATGGTCAATGAAAATGCAACTGCCATTGATGCAACCATGCCGACCGGTCCGGTCACCTTAATAAAATTCCAGCCATACCTGCAAAAAATATCGCTGTCAGAGGCCGAATTAACCGGTTATGTGCAGTATGAAAATTCAGATTGTCTGAATGGAGGTATTATCAGGGTAAAGGATGGTCAGAACTTTGTGGATAAGGTTGTCTCTCATCACTACGTTTTAATGGCCGGACATCATAAAGCAGCCATGAATCTGATTGCAAAGATTTTTGATTATGAACTTGAAATTATTTAAACGAGCCCAGTCAATAAATCAAAAAAATGGAAAAATCTTTCTGTAACAAAAAGAAATTTTTTTTGATGTTGTTCATTATTTTCTGCCATTGTCTTATTGCTCAAAATGTTCAGGTTGTACAAAAATCATCGTTAACTGAAACGGATAAGCGCGATGTCATAAGACCGGAAGCCAAATTGCAGATTAACATTTGGCATGGTCAGGAACAGATGGTGGGTCACCTCGGTCATGCGCAGGATGATTTTAACCTTATTGGCAACGTGGTCGGTTTTGAAACATTGGCCTCTTTATCGTATTGCCTAAATGGAAATACTCCCATTGATTTAACCATAGGATGCGGAAAATTCGGTGATACCCGCCGTCTTGCGGCGCCAGGGGATTTCAATGCGGATATTCCCATTTCCAGGCTCCGTGAGGGAAGGAATACAATCCTCGTGAACGCCACTGATACTTTCGGCAATACAACCTCCATTAATGTATACGTGGAAAAACTTCATGGGAATTACCCTTTGCCTGTTCATATTGATTGGGATAAAGTTGATGACCCCCAGAAGGTGGGACAGTATGTCGATGGCAAATGGGCATTGGAAGATGGGGGTTTGCGCACAGTCAGAACGGGTTACGACCGCGTTTTTCTGATAGGCGATACTTCATGGAAGGATTATGAAGTGGTTTTACCTTTAACTTTTCATAGGGCTGATTCGCAAACTGGTCCGGTAAGCGGTGGAAATGGAGTTGGCATCCTGATGCGATTTAGCGGACATGTTACCGGTGGTCCGAGGAACTTTCCTGCCGGTCAACCCAAATGGGGTTATCAGCCTTTTGGTGCTATAGGATTGCTTCGCTGGAATGATGGTGCTGACAACGATCCATCAATACAATTTTATCGCGGTGACAATGATCAATCCCAAAATTTTGGAACAATATCTCTCGTCCCCGGCCATCAATACCGGATGAAAATGCGATGCACTACCCTGGCTGATGATGGTACTGAAGGTGTCACCCGATATAGCTTTAAGATTTGGAAGGAAAATGAAATGGAACCCGGCCGGTGGAATTGGGAAGTGGAGCAAAAAAGCCAACATGCCCTGAAAAAAGGAGGTGTGGTCCTCCTTGCTCACCACGTGGATGCAACTTTTGGCAACGTGCACATAGTTGCCATAACAAGTACAGCTGGAAAATAATGTATATCCATCAAAAACAAATAATAAAATTATGGAATTCCAAATACTAAAAATAATTAATAAACAATCAGCATGAAGAATGAAATCAACATCGGAATCGTGGGCGCTCAGTTTATGGGGCGTGCTCATTCAAATGCATGGTATGACGTTGCACAGTTTTATGATCTTCCTTTCAGACCGGTTATGAAAGCTGCCTGTGACATCAACCCCGCTTCCGAAAAAGATTTTGCCCGGAAGTTGGGCTGGTTGTCTTTTGAAACATCCTGGGAGACTCTGGTTCAACGCCAGGATATTGACATTATCGACATTTGTACTCCAAACAACTTGCATATGTCGATTTCGGTTGCAGCAGCTTTGGCAGGAAAACATATCATCTGTGAAAAACCGGCAGCTATGAACACCGGAGAAGCAATGCTAATGATGAATGCTGCAGAAAAAGCCGGAGTGAAAAACATGATTGCATTTAATTATAGGAGGGTACCGGCAATAGCCCTGGCAAAGAAATTGATTGACGAAGGAAAGCTTGGCAAAATACATCACTTTAATGCCGTTTATTATCAGGATTGGCTGGTAGATCCGGAATTTCCCTGGGTATGGCGGCACGATGCCGGGATAGCCGGATCGGGTGCACATGGTGACATGAATGCACATACCGTTGATCTTGCGCGATTCCTGGTTGGTGAAATAGATTCTGTCTCCGGCGAAGAAAAGGTATTTATCGAAAAAAGAACTATACCCAAAACCGGCCGTGTGGGAAAGGTAACCGCCGATGATTCAACTTCCTTTCTTGCCCGGTTTGCCGATGGTGCTTCCGGGAACTTTATTGCAACCAGGTTTGCCACCGGAAGAAAGAACTTCCTGAGACTTGAAATATTCGGGAACAGGGGAAGTCTGGCTTTTAACCTGGAGCGCTTAAATGAACTTGAATATTATTCCAGGGATGATCAACAGGGTGAACAGGGTTTCAGGACCATCCTGGTAACGGAGAATCAGCATCCGTATATCCGCAAATGGTGGCCTCCGGGCCATATCATCGGTTGGGAACATACTTTTATTCATGAATTGGGCGATTTTCTCGTGGCAATTGCCGACAATACAAAGATCAGGCCTGACTTTTATGATGGGTTCAGATGCCAGCAGGTGCTTGATGCTGTACTGGAATCTGCAAAATCCCGCAAATGGGTTGATATACCTGTATGAGAAATACATAGAAGTAACAATATATGAAAACCATAAAAGGACCCGCAATTTTTCTTGCCCAGTTTGTCAGGGATGAACCTCCCTTCAGCAGCCTCGACGGAATAACTTCCTGGGCTGCTGATCTGGGATACAGGGGCATTCAGATTCCAGTTTGGGATAAGCGTCTTATTGATCTGGAGCTTGCAGCATCTTCCAGGTCGTATTGTGAGGAAATAAAAGGAAAAGCACAACTGAAAGGCCTGGAGATAGTTGAGCTTGCTGCTTATTTACAGGGACAGGTAATTGCGATCCATCCCGCCTATGAGACCATGTTCGATGCTTTCTATCCCGCCGGGCTGACCCCAAAGGCAAGGACTGCATGGGCGACCGATCAGCTGATGATGACGGTGATGGCATCGGTAAACTTCGGAACTAACAATATTTCAGTACTTTCGGGCGGATTTGCCTGGCACACCGTGTATCCCTGGCCGCAAAGGCCGGAAGGGTTGATCCATGAAGCTTTCACAGAACTGGTGGCCCGCTGGATGCCTGTTCTGAATTTTGCCCGTGAGAATGGAATTACGATCGGATATGAATTGCATCCGGGATCTGACCTGTTCGACGGTTCCACATACGAAAGGTTTCTTGAAATGTCGGGCAACCATGAAGCAGCCTGCATAACATATGATCCAAGTCATATGCTTCTTCAGCAGATGGATTATATTCAGTTCATTGAGATTTTCGGGGATCGGATCAAGGCCTTCCACGTAAAGGATGCTGAATTTAACCCTACAGGCCGTGCAGGGGTTTACGGGGGTTATCAGCCATGGGTCAGCCGCGCCGGCCGTTTCCGTTCTTTGGGCGACGGTCAGGTTGATTTTAAACGTATATTTTCCCTGCTGACTGAAAAAAACTTCGACGGCTGGGCTATCCTTGAATGGGAAGATTGTATGAAAAGTCCGGAACAGGGAGCAGCTGAAGGAGCGCCCTTTATTAACGGCCATATAATCCGGGCTACATCAGTATCCTTTGATGATTTCGCCGGATCGAAGACTTCAGTCGAACGGAACAGGAAAATTCTCGGAATATCAGGTGACTGATTCGCGAAATAAAATCAATTAATTTTCTCATTATGGATGAAAAATCAAGAAAAAGTCTGTTTCGGGCCTGCTTTTTTGCGCTGATGGCCACTTCCTTCGGCTTTATGCTCCGTGCCATGCTCATTACAGAATGGGGTTCGGATTTTAACCTCACCAAGACACAGATGGGGGAAATAATGGGGGTCGGATTATGGCCATTTGCTGTTTCCATAGTTCTTTTCAGCCTGATAATCGATAAGATCGGGTACGGAAGGGCCATGGCCATTGCCTTCATCTGTCATATAAGTTCGCTGGTGATCACCCTTTTAGCCAACGGCTACTGGATGTTGTACATAGGTACTTTCATTTTTGCCTTGGGAAACGGGACAATTGAAGCAACAATAAACCCGGCTGTCACAACGATGTTTCCCAATGAAAAAACAAAATGGATAAACAAGCTTCATGCAGGATGGCCGGCCGGGATGGTAGTCGGCGGCATCATCGCCATCTCCTTCGGTGAATCGATGAAATGGCAGTATAAGATCGCCATTATCCTTATACCAATGCTGATCTATGGATTCCTGATGCTGAATAAGAAGTTTCCTGTCCAGGAACGTGTTGCCGCCAAGGTTCCTTACAAGGACATGCTTAAGGAACTCGGCATATTGGGGGCACTGATCATCGTTTCACTCATTGTATTTGAAGTGGGCAATTTTTTCAGCCTTTCAGCGGCAACAGAAATCATTCTTATCATTCTGATCACCGGTGCATTTGGTCTGTATGTCCGGGTTTTGGGGCAGCCTGTTTTTATCATCCTTCTTCTGATCATGTTTCCCCTGGCAACGGCAGAACTTGGCACCGACAGCTGGATTGTCGATCTCATGGCAAATGAAATGAAAGGTCTCAACCTCCAGCCCGCATGGATTTTGGTTTATACAGCGCTTATCATGACCATCGCGCGTTTTTTTGCCGGACCATTCATTGAAAAATTAAAACCTTCGGGACTCCTGATATTTAGTGCGGCAATCGCTTCAGCCGGCCTTTTTATGCTTTCCATGGCTTCAGGTATCATTATCTTCATTGCCGCAACCGTTTACGGATTTGCCAAATCCTATCTATGGCCAACCATGATCGGTATTGTGGGTGAGCGTTTTCCCAAAGGAGGGGCATTGACACTCAACGTAACCACGGGCGTAGGCATGATGGCGGTTGGAATTGTGGGAGCGGTTTTTCTTGGCTTTGTTCAGGATAAGGGAATCGAAAGCAACCTGGCCGATTACGACACGTTGAATCAGACGAATTTACACAAACAATATATAACAGTCGAAAAGAAAAGCATTTTCGGAACCTATCAGACCCTTGACAATGCAGGTATTGAGCAGGCTCCGGACCACGACCGGCAAATTATCCAAAGCAGCATACTTACTGCAAAAAAGGAAGCGCTGAAGACGGTAGCTGTATTACCTGTAATCATGCTTGTAGCTTTTATCGCCTTATTCCTCTATTTCAAACAAAAGGGAGGATACAGGCAGGTGGAACTGGCAGGTTAGTTTCTTAATTTACTCAAATAAATAAAATGAAAACAATTATTGCCGCATGCCTGTTATTGCTTGCAGAATATTCAGAAGCACAGCAGATTAAAGTAAACTGGGTCCACCTTTCAAGCAAAACGGGTGATATAGAGGCTCCCAATGGCGGCGGACAGCAAACTTCGGCTGCAGTAGCCGATTTTGATAACGACGGCATAAACGATTTTTGCATATCCGAACGCACCCAGTCACCTTGTCTTGTCTGGTATCGCCGCACAGCAAAAGGATGGGATAAATACGTTGTGGAATCGGATCCCATGTCGCCTGAGGCCGGAACTGTGGCATTTGATGTGGACAGGGACGGTGATATGGATATTATAGCTGCAGGCGATGGCGGTAAGACCAAAGAAGTATACTGGTGGGAAAATCCATTTCCTGATTTCGACCGGAAGACCTCATGGAAAAGATACCTGATACACAAGGGAGGCACCAAGTACCATGATCAGATTACAGGTGATTTCGACGGGGATGGAAAACCCGACCTGGTATTCTGGTCGCAAAGGGAGTACACTTTGTTCTTTGCCCGCATTCCTGATAATCCCAGGGATCCGTCGGCCTGGCATTCCATACCGGTCTTCAGGTATTTTGCTGACGGACAGATGCTGCAACGTGGTACCTATCCCGGTTTTAAAGGGGTGAATGAACACGAAGGGCTGGATAAGTCCGATATTGACGGGGATGGCATCCTGGATATCGTGGGAGGCGGGTATTGGTTTAAGTATACCGGCAATGACAGCTTCTCAGGCAATATGGTGGATGCATCCTATACATTCAGTCGCTCTGTCGCCGGTCAGTTCATCAAGGGAGGACGCCCGGAGATCATAATGGTCGTCGGGGACGGACTGGCACCACTGGTCATGTATGAATACAGGGATAAAACATGGATACCAAAAATCATTATTGAGAAAATAAGCAACGGTCATTCTAACACGGCAGGGGACTTTGATGGTGACGGCAACCTCGACCTGTGGACTGCCGAAATGACGCTTGACGGGAATACGGATGCCGTTAACCGGATCCTGCTTGGAGACGGAAAGGGAAACTTTCCACGTGAAATAGTGGTTTCCACCGGAATTGACCTGCATGAATCTGAAATGATCGACCTGGATGGTGACGGCGATCTGGATATTCTTGGCAAACCTTACAATGGCGATGCTCCCCGTTTGGATGTATGGCTTCAGAACGGCACCGGCGAAATAAGGAAAAAACCTTGAATTATACCCATAACCGGGTAACCAAATAGTTCATTGTCCGGTTTCGGCCGTACGGAAAAAACTGAACCTGACATTCCCGTATTTTCGTTCATCGAAAAATTCCGGAATCTGGCTGAAATTATGCTTTTTGGAATGTTCAAGGATCAACCACCCTTCAGGGAGCAAAAGATCCTTCTCCAGAATAGCCTTTGGCAGCCCGGCAACATTTTCGAGTTCAAAGGGAGGGTCAGCAAAGATCAGGTCATACTTTTTCCGGCAAATATTTAAAAAACGAAAAACATCCATCCTTACCGGATGAATATGCGATATATTCAGCGTGGCTGCAGCCTTGGCGATATTCTGCGTAAAATGGCTGCTGTGGTCGATCATATCGGCCTCCCGGCATCCCCTCGATATGCATTCAAAAGTTATGCTGCCTGTGCCGCTGAAAAGATCCAGCAACCTGACTTCTGTAAAATCAAAATGATTGGCCAGTATATTGAATAGGGCTTCTCTGGCAAAATCGGTTGTTGGCCTGGCATTAAAATCCCGGCTGACTTCGATTACCCGGCCTTTGTACTTTCCACTGACAATTCGCACGCCTGCAGATTAAACAGATTGAGGTATTTATGGACATATACAGGTGATAATGCCGGGGCCATGGGGGATATGCCCTGGGCCGCATCATAACCGGCAGAAGGAAAATATTGTTTCAACGTTTCATAACAGGAATTCCTGGTGCTTAATTCTCCTGAAAGCACCAGCGGGATGCTGTTGACTTTGAGGGAGAGTTTTTTGCACACAAACAATATGTAATACAGAAGGTCGGTTTCGTTTACAAACTGAAAATTATTATATATCAACAACCTGCCGTTTTCCGTAACGGCAATATCAAAGAAATCGCTATTGAGGCAGACATAAATCACCGGATCTTTCCGGATATTCCTTTCCACCGACACATTGAGCAGAAACGGTGTTACCTGGCTGGAGAACTCAACGCGCTTGAAGTGAAGCGTAAACAGGGATACCAGGGGACGTGGCAATACAAATACATTATAGGTGTCCAGCGGCCTGATGAGGTTACTGAACAATTCGCCGTCCGACGAACTTCCCGTGTTAAAATCAATGTAATCAGCGAGATGTCCCGGACTGAAATAATTTGCCGGCACAAGGGTACTTTGTTGTGAGTAACCCATGAAGTGCACAGAAGGAAATGGCAGTCTGAGTATCTCATCCCGGTCGAGAACTCCAATCACCTGTCCTACCAGGTCACTGATCATATAAACATGATCGAACATGTATTTCCTGAAAACAATGAAATCACCATGGTGGTTGTCACGAATGCAAAAAGACAATCCGGACTTTTCCGCCTGTATCGATAAATGATAGTTTGTGGTGTTGTCCTTGTTAAAAGTCCTGTCGACAAAATTCAATTCAGGCATGGAGATCAGGTTTTCCGGCGGGTATAATAATTATCCCGTTTAAAAATTAACGCTATCTGCGAATTTATACAAAAAAGAAACATGCCCGATCAACCGTTGAAATAACTTCGCAGGTAAAATCCGGATTGATACAATTTACCTAAATTGCACATCTGAAAGCCGGATATTCATTGCCATGCTCAAAGACCACCTGATATCAATGACCCGGCAATTCCTGGGTCATCAGCCTACTTCCGGCCAGGAGCAAATGATTGCGAAAATGGCGGATTTCATCTTCGATGATTATGGGAAAAGTGCGTTCATCTTAAAAGGTTTTGCTGGCACCGGAAAAACTACGATGATCAGTGCCCTTGTCAAAACACTCGGTGAAATGCAGATTAAAACACTACTTCTGGCACCGACAGGGCGGGCAGCAAAGGTTTTTTCAAGCTACGCCGGTAAACCGGCCTATACCATTCATCGAAAAATTTACAGGCAAAAATCATCCAAAGACGGATTCGGAACTTTTGCACTGAACCGGAATCTTTCCGGCAATCTTGTCATTATGGTAGATGAGGCATCCATGATCTCCAATTCTTATTCTGAAGATTCAATTTTCGGCACGGGCCGTTTACTGGAAGACCTGATCACCTTTGTAAAGGACGGTTCTAAATGCAAGCTCATCCTCATTGGGGATACGGCACAGCTCCCTCCCGTCGGGATAACCCTGAGTCCTGCACTGGACAGGGCGGAAATTACAGGATCCATTGAGGTGACCGGAGAATTTACCCTGACTGATATTGTAAGGCAAACCTTAAATTCGGGGATTTTACTCAATGCAACCACCATCAGGAACCAGATCACAGACCAGGTATTTTCGGTTCCGGTTCTGAAACATGCCGGGATGACCGACATCCGTTTTACGGATGGGAACAGTCTTCCCGAATTGCTTGACAGAACATTCCGTGAATATGGGATTGAGGAAAACATTGTGTTATGCCGTTCAAACAAAAAAGCAAATCAGTACAATATGGGTATCCGCAAAATGGTCCTGTTCCGGGAAGAGGAACTTGAACCGGGTGATTTGCTGATGGTTGTCAAGAACAATTACCATTGGATTACCGGCAATGCTGAAATAGAATTCATTGCAAACGGGGATATTGTAGAATTACTGAAAGTTAAAAAATACACGGACCGCTACGGATTCAGGTTTGCCTATGCCGCATTGCGAATGGTGGATTACGGGGTTGATTTTGAAGCCTGGATACTGTTGGATACGCTTGCATCGGAAACGGCATCCCTTGGCAGTGAAGACAACAGGAAGCTTTACTATAGCGTGCTTGAGGATTACAGCGAGATTGAATCCCGTTCAAAACAATACAAAAAAGTAAAAGAAGACCCGTTTTTCAATGCGCTGCAGGTAAAATACGCCTATGCAATCACATGCCATAAGGCCCAGGGAGGACAATGGAAAGCGGTATATATTGATCAGGGATATGTTCCGAAAGACAGGATCGATCTTGAATACCTGAGGTGGCTGTACACTGCAGTAACCCGTGCCACCAGGGAACTGTACCTGGTAAATTTTCCGAAGGAGTATTCAGGATAAGATATCTGTTTAAAAAGGTTTCTCGCAAAGCCGCAAAGACACTAAGAAAATCCAACGTTTTTCTTTGCGCCTTAGCGTCCTGGCGAGAAATTTTCTTTTTGCGGGAATCCCTTTTGAGGCCTAGCGTTTTAGAAGGAAACATTGTAATTTTGAAGCGATGCGGAGAGAAATTATCATTGAAATCTATTTCTATGGCAAAAGAATACAGTCAGGAATTGCAGATTGATTTCGGAGTTGACGGAAAAGCATTGATACCGGTTATCACACAGGACTATAATAGCAAGGATGTCCTGATACTTGCATATGTCAGCAGGGATGCCTTTGAGGAAACCATCCGGAGCGGATATGCCACCTATTTCAGCCGGAGCCGGGGGGAAATCTGGAAAAAGGGTCTTACATCGGGTGATTTACTGAAAGTACGGGAAATCAGGATCAATTGTGAACAGAATTCTCTTCTGTACCTGGTTATGCCCGAGGGTAAGGGAGCCTGCCATGCCCTGAAGAGCGATGGCAATCCACACTCCACCTGTTTCTATCGTCGCATTATATCAGACGGTAATCTGGAATTCCTGGATATCTAGGATTTTTTCCGTTCAGAAACGAAGTACCAGTGCAAGTACACCCAGACAGATCAACACAAGTCCGGAAAGCAGCTTCTCGTGATGATCCAGAAAATGCGACCTGATAGCCTGTACTCCCTTGTTTCCCAAGTAAACAAGCAAAAGCATTCCCGAAATGGTAATTACAATATAAACTGCTGATACCAAAAAAATGCCCTGCCAGCCCATAGAACCGGCCTGAAAATAGTAAGCCTCTACTTCAATACAGGGACTTAAGAACATGGCAATTGCCAGGGAAAAAACAATAGCCCATTTGGATCTGTTACCTGATTGCGCGGAATTAACTCCATGTGTATGATGATGGTTTTTCAGCAGGTCAATCACCAGGTATACAAGTCCCAGAAGGATAAGAACAGAAGGGGCAACCTTTTCGGATATGAAGGCATAGCTCTCATTCAGGCGATGGCCAATAAAGCCGATTGTTATACCAATGAACACCGTACTCAGCGTATGTGCAAAACCGCTAATACCGGTTATCATCATGATTTCACGTTGATTCCATTTTTCAGCCTTGCCAAGGGCTATGATCGGAAGCCAATGGCTCGGAATGGAAGCATGCACCAGACTCAGCAGGAAACTTCCGAAAAACAATTGTAGCATAGGTAGAGGGTAAGTAAACAGGCCGCTTATTACAGCAAATATAAACCAAATATGTATAATAAATAAGAACCTTTACCCGTACCTCTCAATAGGTATTCAGCCACCGGTAACGACGTGCTGTATCACCGAACTTAACAGCTGCCATAAATTCATGTGAACCGTAAGTATGCTTCATCAGGGTATTAAAATTGTAATCAAAGGCATAGCCTACAAAATAACGATCGATCCTGGCTCCCAGAAATACGATCATGGCGTTGCCGGTCCGGTATGACAATCCCGCCCAATAGTTTGAATTATAGTAAACACGGGCATTCAGATCCAACTGGACTTTGGCGGTTGCCGGAATTTTCAGTAAGAAGGAAGGCTCTATTGTAAACATATCGTTGAGTTCGTAAACATAACCTCCCAACAGGTTAAAATTCCGCTTCAGCCTGTAATTTCCGTTCGTGTTGTTACCAAATTGTATCGATGACTGAAATATCTGCATAACAGAGGCACCACCATAGAAATTTGAAGAACTATAATAAACTCCGAAATTGGCATCCGGTATGTACAGCGTTCCTTTGACCCCATCGATCACGGGATCATATACATCATCACCCGTGATCACTTTGTCCTTGTTGAGCTTAAACTGATAAAAAACACCTGATAGTCCAAATGACAGCTGGCCTTCTCCCATCCCCAAATGATAGGCGTAGGTACCTTCAAGGCCTGTCCGGTCCAGAGGCCCGGTATGGTCATTAAATGCATGGGCTGCCCAGCCTACCCTGCCCGACCGTGAGCTTAACCGTCGCTTTCTGCGAATAGACATGTTCCTGGATATAAAACTGTTGCGCAGAATGCGTGAATCAATTGTCAGGGCATGGGTTTTGGGTGTGCCCTTAAAACCGACCCATTGTTCCCGTGCAACCAGGCTTATGGTGGTGTAACCATCACTGCCGGCAGCCGCGGGGTTCAACAGGAACTTGTTGAAGGTATACTGGCTATAAACCGGAAGCTGCTGACACCTGGGCCGGGAAGCAAAAACAGTCAGAAGAACCAGGATCAATAGAGCTCGAATCTGAACCATGGGTGTAAAAGTATATCGTTTCATTGATTATCGAATTATTGTCACATTGCCGGTTATGGGAGCAAAATCCTTTTCTCCCAGGTCGATGATGTAATAGTAGGTATCAACCGGCAGATCATTCCCATTGGGATCAGTACCATACCAATCATTCTCATATCCTCCATCCGACTTAAATACAAGTCTGCCCCAACGATCGAATATCTGGATGCTGGCATTCGGGAACAGATAAATTTTATTTATTTTCCAGGAATCATGAACCTGGTCATTATTCGGCGTAATGGTATTGGGAATTGTTCCCAGCAAGGTTTCCGGGCTGCAATCCGAGATCACGATCTCATCGCTTCCTGCACAACCGTCCTCATTGGTAACAGTAACACTCACCGTTCCTGCTCCTTCATAGACGGTGATGGGATTTGAGGTCTCACCGGTCGACCATTGATAGGACTCAAAATCCCCGGCATTCAGCTCGAGAGGATTATCACCACAAATGATGGTGTCTTTACCGAGGTCGACAACCGGGAGGCTGCTGATCACCAGCATTGCTGTATCTGAACCTGAACAGCCATATTCATCCCAGACCCTGACAAATACAATTCCCTCAATAGAGCTGTTAAGATCCGGACCTGAGGAAAAATCACTCCACTCATAACTTTCGTAACTTTCAGTTAGTCCAAATGTATGGGAACTTCCTTCACAAAGGGTGATATCATCACCCAGATCCGGTTCCGGCTGGGAAACCATAACCAGTGTATCCCTGACAGTTGCCTGGCAACCGTTTGTGGATACTTTCTGAACCTCAATTGAATAGTCTCCTGCAGGAACATTCCAGTCCACCTCAATATCACTCGCATTGTCCACCGATATACCCAGCTGGGGGATCCTCCAGTTATAAGTCGATCCCGGTACATCGCTGACATAATACAGGATATTCTGCTGGCCGGCACAGACTACATCAACATATCCGGCAACAGGGGCGCTGCTGTGGGAAGAGGCTATTTTATTTGTAACCGGGATCGGGTGGGAAACACCGGAGGCAGAATTGTTCCAGGTCCCGTAACAACCGGTCGTTGTGTTGTAAGCCATTCCCCATATGTTAAAGGATCCGGATTCAACAATATTTTCTATGTATTCATATGGAGCCACATTATCACTGTCAGCAAGGGTTACACCCCCGTCAAAGGAGAAATAGACTATATCCGCATCGGTGAGCGTGGCTGCGATGCTGATATCTCCGGCACCGCATATCTCTGCAGATTCCAGTGTAACAGACGGAACTGCGTTTACCGTGATGTAATCGGTCCGTTCACGTATATCGGAAATACCATCCGTAATCGTCAGACGAACTGTTTTCTTGCCGGGCGTGGTATAATTCACTGTGTGCGGACCCGGTCCGGATATGGACGCCGGTAAAGCACCGGCTCCGAATTCCCATTGATATGTGGTTGCCAGGGTGGTATTTTGTGAATTATCCGTAAAAATAACATCCTCGCCCAGGCACAACACTGTGTCTCCTGCACTAAAATCTGCTGTCATGTTACACCCCAGAAGGGTAATGTCAAGATCGACTGAATTTCCCAGGCAACCGGTTGAATTGGTTTCGGTTACGGTAACATTTCCGTTCAGAATTCCGAAATCAACTGTGATCTGGTTGTTATCGGGACCAGTATTACCGGATGTAATTTCAGCATCACCCGGGACAGTCCATAAATAACTTGATCCGGGTGTAAGGGTTACAGAGTAGGTAATCCCGATTGAATTGCATTGCGGATTTGAGTTTCCTGAAATTGCAGATGTTGAGGGATCTGCAGATACCACTACGTCTACGACAAACCGGGTGGCGGATTCACAGCCGCTGACGGTCTGGCTTGCATAATACGTCCCGTTATTTAAAGTCGCGGTAGATAAAAGTGCCGTTCCACCGGTTGCCGTGGTGTACCACTTAATTGCTGTTCCTGTGGCAGAAAGGTCTGCAACGGTGGGATCATCGATAGCACAGAAGGCTTGCGTAGCACTGCCGCCGGGGGCCGCGGG
>Ga0105092_10000189_pt1 | contig 30385 bp, 22 predicted proteins | sample PPLLak2March2015_FD_87021 | JGI IMG/M metagenome (GOLD analysis project Ga0105092, IMG submission 87021) | Freshwater sediment microbial communities from Prairie Pothole Lake near Jamestown, North Dakota, USA - PPLs Lake P7 Core (1) Depth... | ecosystem: Environmental > Aquatic > Freshwater >... | reverse complement strand
GAGCCTGGGTGGGTGCCTTGAAGCAGGTGCAGTCAAAGATACCCTTGGCAGACTTGAAGATCTTCTGATCGTAGGCTGTCATATCAGTGAAGCCGCCGAAGCAGCAGGGCAGCCAATCATCGGTCTTCTGGATCTTATAGTAAGGTACCTCGAGAGTCATGTTCTTCTCGATGTGGTAGGTTCCCCAGTAGTCCTCATCGATCTCGATGGCGGGCTTCTTCCAGGCGAAGAACTGTTTGCTGCCTGTGAGGGTGGATACGTCGCGGTAATCGGTTATGCCGGTCCAATCATCATTGGCCTGCAGGACACCGATGTGAGCCTTGCCGTCCGTTACATCCTCATTGATCTTCATCTGGGAGTATCCTACACCGATCCACTCTGGGTCATAGGTGTGGTTGAACTTCTCCTTGACGGTAAGTTCCAATTCCTTATCCAGGGCATGAGCGTACTCAACCTCGTGCAGCATGCTGGTGCCGGCGCGGTAGTTCTTCAGCTCAGTCCTCTCTTTGAGCAAGGAGCTGTAGTCTACTGGATTGGCGGCATAGTAGCCGGTTCCGACGGCAATCCTCATGGGTGCATAAACCATGGCGACGTCTTCCTTGAACTGAATGCAATTCTGGTTGAAGTCGTTGTAATCGGAGTAGGCATTGCGCGTGGAACGGTTCAGCTTCTGGTAGGTCAGAAGGGCTTCGTTGTTAATGGAACCGCTGCCGTGAGCGTAATTCTTCATTGCAATGTTTCCGGCCTTGGCATACATGTATGTCATGAAATAGCCATTGCCCTGCACGCTCTGCTCGAAAGTGAATGTGGTGTTCTTCTCTTCATACGCATTTGGATATGCGAGTGTCGCCGGATAAAGTGCCGTTGCGGCCATTGAACTGCCAATAAGTGCAACTAAAACCATCGCTATCGATACTGCTAGCATAGCTTTCTTCAGATCAATCCCTCCATCTAAAGCGAATAACGCTATTATATCTAATGATCCTGTATTGTCTAAGTCAACTCACCTATTTTAATCTGTTGATTGCGTTTATAAATCCAAATAGTGGTTTCGTATTGCTGCAAACAGATTACATATTAGGGCTTGCCTGCTTAAATCGGCCGCGATAGCATTTATGAAAAGATTAATCAGAACGCGGCTACTATTTCAGTCAAAAAGACGACTTAGCAATATCGGTTCAAGAACATGAGGTCAATTTAATACGAAAAAAATGCGAAATCAAACGCAACAAACCGAGATACTAAATATGGTAAATGTATTTATGATATACAATAAATATATATTAAATCAAAATTTTTAATCATAATAATCTTAAAATTCGCCAATTGATTAAAAAGTGACTAAACGCCCGTAGTCGGAAGAACGCATAACCAAAAGATTAATACGTGAAGGGTTTTCTCGATATGTAATAGTATGCTCGTTCCTGTCGATCCTATGAGAAGGTTATCTTTTGGTTGCATTAATGGCAATAAAGCCAAGATGCTCAAGAATAATTTCGAGCACAGATAATAGTTATATTCCAAGCATTATCATTCGATCGATAGATAAGCGTACTGAAACCCCAATATGGATAGTGCCGTGAGAGAAGCGCTTCGCCTTCGGGTGAAGGGTTCCCGGGTTTTTTGTCCCGGAGCGGGACTAGAACCCCAGCAAGTGTGCTGGAACAGGAGGACAAACGGGGGATGCTGGCAGAACTGGAAGATAAGAGAGGCAAACTCAGGCAGGAGTCCCTTGCCTTCAAGGATAGACGCAGCCAACTGAATGCTGAAGCGAGCAAGTGGGCCGCCAAGCGAAATGAGCTCAACAAATCCACCAAAGAGCTGATAGACAAGGCACAGGAGCTCAAGAAGCTGCGGGACGAGAACAACAAGAATGTTGCTGAAGCCAAGAAGCAGAGGGACGAGTACAACGAGAAGACCAACCAGCTCTATGCAAGGATTGACGATATCCGCAAGAAGTACAATCTTACCGGTGAGCGCTCCATCAGAGATCTGCGCCGGGAGATAGACCATCTGGAGTTCAGGCAGCAGACGGAAGTCCTGAGCCCGGACAAAGAGAAGCAACTGGTTGATAAGATCGCCGCCCTACACTCAGAGTTTCGGAGCCGCAAGGAGCAGCTTGAGAAGAACGAAGAGCTGAGAAAGCTCTTGGATGAAGCGCAGGCCATGAGAGACGAGGCTTCCGGACACCATGATCAGGTCACCAAGTTCGCGGAGCTGGCCCAGGAATATCATGACCAGATGATCGCCACATTCAAGGAAGCCGATCAGACTCGCGCTGAAGCCGATGCTGCCCACAAAGAGTTCGTGAAGGCCCAGGAGGCCGCCGATGAACAGCACAAAGAGTTCATCCGCACCCAAAGAGAGGTTCGCGACTTTGAGAAGGTAATAGTGGGCATGAAGAAGAAGAACCGGGATATCAAGGAAGATCGCGCCAAAGAGGTTGCCAAGCGCGAGGCCGAGGAGATCCTGACCCACTTCAGACAGGGCGAGAAGCTGAACACCGCCGATCTGCTCAGATTGCAGCGTGCCGGCCTGGTTTGAATCAACTAAAAATTAGTTTTGACGGGCAGAGATCCTGCCCTTTCTCAGATTTTATGACTGCAACTGCCAAGAATGTCTTTTTTGCTAAAATTATTAGCTTTGAAATTTAATTATACGCGACGCATTCCCGGACGAGGAGTTGCTTGAAACGAACCCAAGAAAACCAAGAAATTCGTTTCATGGAAGATAGGCTGATGCATTCCGGCGATAAAGAATCCTGCCGAAAAAGACCGTAAGGTTTTAAACATCCTCGCCAGATCTTCAATAATGAATGAGATTCGCCTGCTCTTCGGAAAGCCTGCCATCCGGAACAGGATGGAGTTGATATCGGCTTTGCGAAGCCTTCAATCCAGCCATGACTGCATTGTCCAGGCAATGGATGCAGACAAGGTCGTCAGCGAGAGGCATATCGCATTTGCTGTCGAGAAGGCGCTGGCTGCATTCGATCTCGGAAAGAACATAGCCAAGGACCCGGGAGTCGAGATCCTGCGCTATGCTGCAGGAGAGCGGCAGATTGAGCGGGCCATGTTCATGGGAATCTCCGAGACTACAGCGCGGGTGGCCTTGGTCCTGATTCGCTCTAAGCCGGACGGACGGTGGCCGGAGAAGGAAGAGCTGGACGGGATCATCGAGCAGGATGAACAGGGTTGTTCTTTTCAAATCAAAGCGGTAAAAGAGACTTTTAATATTTCCGAAGAAGAGATTGAAGCCGTGGGCATCGACCGCGTGGAAGAGCTGGTCATCGAGAGGGTCGCCCTGGTGGAGACATACCGATAAAAGCAAACGATAAAAGCAAAAACAGGATGGATGATTTTTACTATGAAGGAAGAATTCTACACCCAGAAGCGATGGCTCAACTGGATGAACAAGGTCAAGGACAGCAACTTCAAGCTAACCGAATCGGATGAAAAGAACACCGGTGCCGTTTTCATCTACATAATGGACGATGTGGTGCTGGCCTGCCTGAAGGTCATCGCCAGATGCGAGCACGAAGTAATTACCCCCGAAGAGGCCATCACGGAGATCGCGAACATAAGATCGATAGTCTTCCTGGAGCATGAGTCGCTGGGAGAGGATGCGGACCTGATGCTCGAATCCCTCAAGACGTCCCTTGCGGCAGTATTCGTCTCCAGTCAGCGCTATATCACCGGTAGCTTTGATCGCGAGAGCCCTCTGGATGAATTGGTGCAAAGGGCCGTCGCCGCCGAGCAGCAGGAGAACCTGGATGATGCCTTCGATCTTCTCAGCCAGGTTGGGGCGCGAGTCATCGGCGGAGAGAACCTTCCTGAGCTTGGCGATCTGCCTTATTGCATGACTGCGGAATTGATGGACGGCATCGATGCCATATGTGCGGCCATGCTGGGAGACGACAGCTACAAGGATGACGATGGCAGCGAGGACTCCGGCGAGGATTGAAAGACCGGGTGACGCGAGCAAAAAAGATCTAAAGAAAACAAAATGATTTAGATTCAAAGTGCAAAAAGCCAAAGCCGGCCTGGGAAATATGGTTTAGGGCCGGGTTATAACCTCGCATCCATTCTCTAGGATCAGCACGGTATGCTCAGCCTGGGAGACCAAAGCACCTTCCACCTCCCAGAGCACCGGGTAGGTGTGCACCACGCCGCTGCGCAAAAGCTGCATCAGAGCATATTCCGCCCTCTCGCCCTTCAGCCAGCGTCTGGCGAAGGGAAGCGTTTTATAATTCTCCTGGATCTGGCGCATCAGCTCGCGGGCCTGGGGCAGTCGCACCGGCCTTGGTGCGGAAAAACCGTAAATTTCGTTAATGGGCGCTTCGCTTATTCTGCCCGAGCCGTTCGTGGCGAAGGGCTCGATGGCGATGACATCTCCTTCTTTCAGGATGACGCCCTTTTCCATTGCCTTATTGGGTATGATGGGATCGTCATGCGCTTCATATCTGGAGAGACCGTGGCCGGTCAGATTGGACACGGGCTTGTAGCCATAGCCCAGGATGGTCTCTTCGATGACGGAGCCGATCTGAGATGTGTTGACGCCGGGCCCTATCATCTTCAGGGCAGCATCAAGGGCTGAGCGGGAAGCTTCCACAAGATCGGAGTGGCCGCAAAGGTCGATGGTGATGGCGGCATCAGCCACATAGCCGTCCACATGCACGCCCACATCCAGCTTGACCATGTTCTCGCCAAAGCGGCGTTCGTCCTTTGGTGCAGGAGTATAGTGCGCTGCAGCGCGGTCCAGGGATATGTTGCAGGGAAATGCAGGCAAAGCGCCCTGGCTCTTGGTAAAATCCTCCACATAATCGGCAACTTCCAACAGAGATGCGCCCACTTTTACCAGCGGTCGCGCACCCTCCAAAACATCGGCCAGGATTCGTCCCGCCTTCCGGTACTTCTCCAGAACTTCTGCATCCATTACAATCCACTCGTTCGCTAGAAGAATAATGAGATGAATAGATAAATTGAATCGATAAATGATACTTCAGACATGATGCGTCATGCCGACCGCTAGAGCACGAGCTTTCTCTCGAAATGAGTGAAGTTCTCGCATCCGCTCTCGGTCACGGCCACCATGTCCTCCAGTCTCACTCCGCCGATTTCGGGATAATAAAGCCCCGGCTCCACGGTGACCACGTGGCCTGCCTCAAGAGTCTCGCCCACTTCGCTCAATGATGGTTTCTCATGCACTTCCAGGCCTACGCCGTGGCCGGTGGAATGTGTGAACCCGCGCCCTTCCCTCTCTGGAAAGCCCCGCTCCTGAAAAACGCGGCAAACCTGGGCGTGAACCTCTTTTCCCGTGACGCCCGCCCGGATGGCTGCAAGCCCTGCATCCTGCGCCGCGGCAACTGCTTCATAAAGCTCCGAGATCTCCGGCGAGGCTTCGCCCTTCAAAACGGTGCGGGTCATGTCTGCGAAGTAGCGGCTGGACTTGGAGCGCGGAAATATGTCGATCACGATGGGTGAGTTGGCCGGCAGCGGACCTGAGCCTCGCGCATGTGGGTCTGCCGCGGTCTTTCCGCCTGCTACGATGGTGTCCACCGCTTCGCAGCCGTCCTCCAAGAGCGAGACCTCGATTTGGCCTCTCACCTCATCTGAGGTCAGAGGCCGACCATCGCGATAGAGCTGTTCGCCGCGGGGCTCGGATTTTGCGATCGTATCCACGGCCAGCCGCATGGCCCTCTCGCAGGCCGCTTGAGAGGCGCGAATGGCGTCCAGCTCATTTCCGCTCTTGACCGCTCGCCAGCGAGAGACGGGACTGTCCACGACGGAAACCTGAAAATCCTTGCAGAGGTGCTGGAATATTCCGGCAGGAAAGCGGGATGGAACGCCCAAGCGCTCAACGCGGCGGTCGTGCAGAAATTCTGCCAAGACCTGCAGGTATGCTTCGTCAGGCTTCTTGCATGCGCGAAGCTTGTCCATGATGGCATACCGAGATGTGCTGACCACCTCATCAGCGACAGATTCGTTTCCGGCCCGACCCAGCTCCATCGAGGAGACGAGCAGGGATATCTTCTCCTGCGCGAGAAGGGTGAACCTGTCTCCCGCGAGGAAATGAGAGAGATAAAACATATCGGCATCGCAGATGCTGTCGCCGATGAAGAGAAAGCCGTCCAAATCGGCCTCTTCTAAAAACGCCAAAACTTTAGGATGCACGATCAGTTACCTGCGAATGGATCTTGTGAGATCGGAGACAAAAGCGGTTACGTCCGAGCTTCGCTCCACCGCCGTGCCGGTTACAATCAAGTCCGCTCCGGCTGCCACCATCTCTGTCGCCGCACCGACGCTGCGACTTCCGCCGCCGACGATGAGCAGCACATCGCTGCCGATGGCCCTTTTCACTCCGGCCACCATTTGCGCGGGGATCGGCGAATCTGCGCCCGAACCTGCTTCCAGGTACACGAGCCTCATGCCCATGAACTTGGCCGCCAGGGAATAGGCCACGGCCAGCTCCGGCTTCTTCCTTGGAATCAGCCGGGCATCGCCTACCCATCCAACAGTGCCGCCCGGCTCGATGATGATATAGGCCATCGGCAGGGGCTCAAGGCCGTAGCGCATGACCAGGGGCGCGCCCAATACCTGGTTTTCTACGATGTAAGATGTAGAGCGAGAGTTGAGCAGGCTCATGAAAAATACGGCGTCCGCATTCTCGCACAGGCCCGCCACACTGCTGGGGAAAAGAATTACGGGAAGGTTTGTCTTCTCTTTTATCCGTTCCACCGTCTCGTGAAGAACAACGCCCGCCGCGCCCACGGAGCCGCCTACCATTATGGCGTCCGTGCCGCCGCTGGTCGCAGCCTCGGCTATCTCCGCCGCAACTGCTGCACTCTGGGAATCGGGGTCGATCAGCGTAAGATGTCCGGCACCGCGTGCAGCGACTGTGCGGCGCAGCAGCTCCTCGACCCTGCCCATCTCAAACACCACTAGCCTTAAGCGGTCTTATTCTCCTTGGACTTCATCCTCAGGCCATGATAGCCGCACTTGCGGCAGCGGGTCGCTTTAACGGGATTTCGCGCATTGCAGCGCATGCATATCTTGAGATTCAAGATTCTGTTTTCTGCTTCTGGAAATCTAGCCATAATAATCAGCCTCTAAACCGTCCCTTCTTACTTGGATATGAAACTTTCCGTGAATAAAATGACGCCGGGGTTGGGATTTTCCTGGCGGAGCTTTCTCGCTATGCCATTTTGAACCCAAGAGTCCCTGAAAGGGACAACAGGTCTCGAGCCTGCCGCGTTTAGACTCCCGCAGCTTACCGTTTGCGGCGGAATTAGTCCGCTCTGCCACCCCGGCTCAATTATTTTCCCTCCGGCCCATGCTTTATATCTGTTGCTCCCACAATAGCCACCTTCAGGACGAAAAATTCAGGTGTTATGATAATGTCTCTTCGAGAGGATGCACTAGCGTTTCATAAAGCTGCCAAGGGCAAGATTGCCGTTCAAAGCAAAGTCCCCTGCTGCAGCAAGCAGGATCTCTCCCTGGCCTACACGCCGGGCGTGGCCGAGCCCTGTCGCGAGATCGAGAAGAACCCCGACGATGTCTACGAGTACACCAGCAAAGGAAATCTCGTAGCCGTGGTGACGGACGGGACTGCCGTTTTGGGACTTGGCGACATCGGGCCGCTGGCCTCCATCCCGGTCATGGAAGGCAAGGCCATTTTGTTCAAGAATTTCGCAGGCATCGATGCGTTTCCTATAGCCATCACCTCCAAAGATCCGAGCGTCATCGTGGATACGGTGACGAGGATCGAGCCCGTCTTCGGCGGCATCAATCTGGAGGACATCAGCGCGCCTCGTTGCTTCGAGGTGGAGGCGCGGCTGAAGAAGACTCTGAATATTCCGGTATTCCATGACGACCAGCACGGCACGGCCATCGTCGCCCTGGCGGCGCTGATCAACGCGCTCAAAGTAGTGGGAAAGGACTTCGCCACCATTCGTGTGGCCGTGAGCGGGGCAGGAGCCGCCGGCGTGGCCGTCACCAAATTCCTGCTCAGCTTCGGTGTTCGCGACGCCATCCTCTGCGACAGCCGGGGCGTGATCTACCAGGGAAGGCCCGACCTGAATTCATCCAAGCAGGAGATTGCCAAGATCACCAATCCGCGCGGCGTCAAGGGCACAATGGCCGATGCAATTCGCGGAGCCGATGTATTCCTGGGGCTCTCTGTGGCTGGAATCGTCACCCAGGACATGGTCCGGAGCATGGCTCGCGATGCCATCGTCTTTGCTATGGCCAATCCCGTGCCTGAGATCATGCCCGATCTCGCCAAGGAGGCGGGCGCGCGAGTGGTGGCCACAGGCAGATCCGACTTCCCGAACCAGGTCAACAACGTGCTGGGCTTCCCAGGCATCTTCCGCGGCGCACTGGATGTGCGCGCCAGCGATATCAACGAGCCTATGAAGATCGCAGCCTCAAAGGCCATCGCTTCCCTGGTGGAGAGCGTCTCGGAAGAGTGCATTATACCTTCGCCCCTGGATCGAAGAGTCGTTCCGGCAGTGGCCGCGGCGGTCGCGCGGGCTGCCATTGAGACGGGCGTGGCGAGAAGGCCCATCGATCCGGAAGAAGTAAGAAAGAATGCCACAAGAATTGTTGATGAGATAGTGAAGAGCAGCTAAAGAGATCGGGCAGAAAGAGTAGCTGAAAAATTGTTACTGGAACGCTGCAAGATCACTGAACCGAGGGATGGAGAACCATTTTTCTTGCCATCCCTTCATTCCTGCATCCACCAGTCCCGCGTGCCGCCGGCTTTTGTGATGGAAACAGGACTTATGCTTGCACCGAATCTTCGCGAGTTTTTTTAGTTTTGCGACAGGTTTTTGTACCATTCCTAGCCGGGACACTCGCTTTTGCTACGCACGCAGATCCTCTTTATGGCCGACCAGCCGGACATCTTTCCATGAGCGTTGAACGCAATAGCCCTTACATCATAGTATCCGGGCCGCGACCATCTGTGAGTGGCGCTTGCAGTTTCACGTGAATTGTAGTATCCAGTGTGATAGCGCGATCCATCGCCCCAATCAAAGATGAACTTGATCTTGCTGCATGAATCCGGAGTGCTCGTAGAGAACGTGCACAGTGCATTTATGCGGGCGCAATCCGGCCCTTGAGGTCGATTAGGCGTTTGAGGAATTGAATAGATCTGAACCGGCCGGAAATAGGACCATTCCGAACTTGCACCGCTTTCATCTACGAACTTGACGCGAACGCCAAATCCGCTGCCCTGTCCGCAGCTATGCCAGGCATTTCTCTTCGAGACGCGATTATCCGGCAAGACAAAATCCGTACTGCTGGTGGTCGGCACTCCATTCTCCCGCCATTCGAAGACGTATCTGATCTTGCCGCCCCCAGGATTGGACGCAATGGTGGAATAGGTCAAGAGCTTATTTATTTCTCCGGTGGACGGACCCTGAGGCGTTGCGGGCCTATTTGGCTGAGATGATGGAACCGCGACGTCCGGCACGTTCATTGGATCTGCGTGGTATTGTGCCATTATTGCTGCGTCTTCAGTAAGCGAAGTGGCCACATCTTCGGATAAGCCGACAGCGTTCCCATTCTCTGAAGCTTTGCAGCTATCGCAGGAGCTTTTCGCTAAATCCGCTGTTTCCGAATTGGCGTGTCCATCATTGGCCATTGCTGGCGGGCTCAATAAAAACAAAAAAATAACGCCAAGGATGAAAATATATCTATGAAGATTATCGCAGAACATCTTAACACCAATTTTATTATTTAAAAGTGTTTGGATAAATAGATTACCATGTCTTTTCCAATCCGTGGTGGTACAACCGCATCACAATTGCATTGGACGGAATGATCCCAAGAATGCCAAGAAAATCAAAATGGGTTCTGACGAAACGATCGAAGACAGTTTAACCGAGCTGGAATTGCCTGAATATATTTCCGGGCAAACCTCTTGGCAATTCTATATTTTTTAAAAAATATTAAATTAGTTGCAGTCTGCTCTAAATAGGCTGCGATCATCGATAGCATCATACGGAAATATCCGGCACTCTTGGAACCGAGTTTGCGTCCGATAGAGGTTCAGATGCATCAAGTGTACGCTTGTTGAAGACCGTTACATACTTGATATTTGACCACTGTGAAGTCGTGCCCTTGCTGTTGGTGGCAAAGACCATGACCGGATAGGTTCCGGTTTGTCTCCAGACATGATCGGCATATGCCCACTTGCCGGATGCGAAGTACCCCGTTGTTGTTCCAGTGCCGTCTCCCCAGTCAAAAGTGTACCTGATCGAGCTATGTTTTGGATCAAAGGAAGATGTATAGACACGTTTGTTTACATTCCTAAAAACCGGCTGGGTCACGGACGGCGTAGATGGTTTTGAGGGAATTGCATTGCGAATTGCAACCTTTGTGGGTGCAGACCAATCCGAGACACGCCCGGAGCTATCCGTGGCCTTCGCATAGATATAATAGTCTCCGGCAGTACTCCAGCGATGCAACGCGCTGCCGATCCCGCCCGACGATGCAAAGCCGGTTTCCGTGGTCGTCCCGTCTCCCCAAGAAAATGTGTACTTGATATCCTCTCGATCGGGATGTGTAGCTCTGGTTGAGTACCTCAAATTGTCGCCGACATAACCCGAAACAGGACCGTGGGGCGAAGATGGCGCATCAGGCCTAATAGTATATTTTACATCGAAGGCCGTCCAGTAAAAAGCCATATAATTGCCGTGTTCAGATGGATAGACGCAATCATAGTTCATATCCATGCTCATGCGGAAGATGCCGCTTGGACGATTGCTCGGAGCGCCCCAGCTATTCAAAATGATCCAGTACCGGTTTTGCGGATCCGAATCATCGTAGCCCAGGCAGAGCACGGCATGTCCGCTTGCACCATTCTTGTCGTCATACCTGGCACCGCAGGAAAGATCGGGCTGCCAGACTGCGCTCTCCGGCTGAGATCGCCAAAAATTATTAAAATTATTCCAGGCGGCCTGATTGGGAAGGTAATAAGTGAACCAAATGCCTTTGCCCTGGTTCAGAACATTCTTAATATTTGCAATAGCTTTGCTCCGAGAGATCTTTTGCGTTGGAATGGTTGCAGAAGTGATCGAAGCCAAGGGATAGTTGGTGCCGACAGATATGGTGGATGCAGGAACGCTTGTGGTACCTGATGCGCATTTTCTTGCGCCGTCCTGCCAGTGTGCATTGGCGTTGGACCAGGGCACTTCCTTCCTTTGAGCATTGTAAAAATCGCAAAATTTCTTGGCTGAGCCTCCACAGCATGCCCAATTACAATTAGCGGATCTGCAGGGTGTGTTGTTTGCGCCATTATATAAAAACGAATTCATAAATTGGATAGAGAGACGGTCCAAAATGGCATTCTGGCGAGCGTTATCGATCTCAAGAATGCCTGTGCCCGTCCATATCCAGCAGTTGCCGCAGCTGCCCTGATGGCGTTCTGCAGGAGTGTATGTTAGGTATCTGAAGAGATCAAAGTGTCCCCCGGTCGGCGCAGCGGCGAGCTTTGCTCCAACCTCGGGGCTCAAGTAAGCTTGAGGTGCGCTCTCATAATCGCGCACGAACTCATCCATCTCATCCAGACTTAAATGCATGAGTGGAAAGTCCTGAACGGATGCGGCAAATGTGGCGCTGCCCCGATAACTTCCGAAATCAAGCCGATAAGCGGGTTTATCCTCCAGAGTAACCTGATAAGACCCACCTCCCGGAGCTGTTTGATTCCATTCCGGGATACGGTCCACCGCGATCTCGTATCTGCCGGGCGGCAGAAGGTCAAAGCGATAATTTCCCAGTTCATCGGTGGCGGCACTGGAAACTTCGGCATGGTCTTGCAGGAGTCGCACTATTTGGCCGGGAAGTCCCGGTTCACCATCCGCCAGGAAGCCATCGGCATTCAAATCCTCGAATACGGTTCCATTCAAGGAAAGATTCTCTGCCAAAATGGGTGGAATTGGAGAATCGTCGCCCGAAGCGCAGGAAGCAATAGGGCTCAATTGGGCCAAGATGATGATGGACAAATAAACCATGCCGCATGTACAAGCCATAAATTACACCAAAAATATATTTATCTTTCTGGAATATAAGGCTTGCGAAGATCAAAGTTGAACAATTAGTTGGATAATTGCTTTAAAAATGGCTTGGTTCCGACGCCAAGGAGGTGGGGATGGGAGCAAAAGGCAGGGTCCCATCATCCCATCCGATTCATGCTTTCTCTCTAAATCCAAAATCTTGCTTGGACAGGGGACACCTCACCGAGACCTCGCTCGTCCTGCCGCCGATTCACGCTGATGATCGCCTTTGGCGGCCAGTATCTTGACGGTTAGCGCCCTGGACCAGGAAGATGCTGCGCCGCTGTGGTCAGATGCCTGGACTTTGATCAGATAGCTGCCGGGACTTGTCCATGTATGAGTGAGGCGAGAAGACTGGCCGGAGCCTACAAAATCGCTTTGCGAGGAACTTGCATCTCCCCAGTCGAAGGTATAGCGGATGCTCTCCCGGTCAGGATCAGTGGCATAGCTTGTGAATGAGTAAGGCTTTCCGGCATAGCCACTTCTGCTCCCGGATGGGGTGGACGGAGTATTGGGCGCACGATTGGCTGTGTCCGATATCTTGACCACCAAGGAAGAGGACCAGGACGAATCGGCGCTTTTGCAGTCCCGAGCCATCACTTTCACGTAATAAACTCCGGGCAGTGTCCAGGAGTGGGATGCGCCAACCTTTGTGTTTGAGCTGACAGGCCCGACCTGAGATGTGCTGCCGTCACCCCAGTCGAAGATGAGCTGCACCGTATCCCCATCCGGATCGATGGCTGATGCGAAATAGCTGTAAGTGCTCGACATACTGCCGGATGATGTGCCGCTGGGAGCCAGAGGCTTGCCAGGTGCCCGATTGGAGGAGATGGTGACCTGCCGGCCTGTCGATGTGCCTGAGGAGGCACCCTTGCTGTCCGTGGCCTTGGCTGTGACGCTGTAGGTTCCTGCCGTGGTCCAGCTATGCGTTGCGGTTCCGGTTGCGCCCGATGCCACAAGGCTTGTGGCGGATGTGCTCCCGTCACCCCAGTTGAAGGTGTAAAGGACTTTATCGCCGTCGGGATCTGTTGCCGACGTGGCAAAGCTGTAGGCGCTATTGATCAGGCCTCCGGCTGAACCCTCGGGAACGTCGGGCGTTGCTGGCGCGTTGTTGGCGCTGCTGGCATAGCTCATATCCAGAGTCATCCAGTAGAATGCATACCCGAGACTTGGGTACTGGCAGTCGTAGTTCATGTCCATATTCACCCGGAATAGTCCGCCAGGCCGCAGCGTGCTCTTGCCCCAACTGTTCAACATGACCCAATAGCGATTATTGGGATCCGTGTCGTCGTAGCCCACGCAGAGCACGGCATGACCGCCGCCGGTCTGATAGTTGTACTGGCCGGCACAGTATGAGTCCGGCTGCCATACATCGCTCTCTGCCTTGGTGTTCCAAAAGCTTGAGAAGGCGGACCAGGCGTTGCCGGTGGGCAGGAAATATCCAAACCAGACTCCTTTGCCCTGCTGCAATACGTTCTTGATGTTGGCGATGGCCGTCTCTTTTCCCACGCCTTGGGTGGGAATAGTCACTGCAGAGATGGATGCGATGGAATAGCTGGGACTGGTGGATATGGACGAAGCGGACTGGGCAGAGCATGCGCCGCAGGAGCGGCTTACATCCTTATATTGAGCATTGGAATTGGACCAGGGGACGGCCTTTCCCTTTGCCTTGTAGAAGCTGGCCAAATTCTCCAGCCATCCGCCGCAGCAGGCCCCAGAGTTTCCGCAGCCGCCGTTATAATTGGAGTCGAGATACTGAATCGAGAATCGGTCTTTCACACCCATTTGGCGGGCGTAGTCGATCTCCATGACACCCGTGCCCGCCCAGGCCCAGCAGTTGCCGCAGCTTCCCTGATTGCGCTCGGATGCCGTGTACTGCAGATTATTCAGGAGGTTGCAGGAAGTGCCCGGCGCAGCGGCAAGCTTTGCCGAGATCATCGGGCTGAGATACGCTCCGGGAGCGGCGTTATATTGCTTGGTCCAAAGCGTTGCTTCATCGGGCGTGGGGTGCATGATTGGGTGCTCCCCAATTTGAGCGCCCGTCTTGAAGTCCAGCGGCCCGACGACTCCGAAGTCGAGGTCAAAGCCGGGCTTGTCGGTGATGTTTACCTGGTATGATCCGCTTCCGGGCGCTGTCAGATTCCAGCCCGATATGAGATCTTCCGAGATCAGGTACAATCCGGGAGACAGATCCGCAAAGCGATAATGACCCTGCCGATCAGTGATCGCCGTAGCTACTTGGCTCCCATTTCGCATCAGCAAAACGGTCCAGCCCTTCAGCCTCGGCTCACCGGGAGAGAGAAAGCCATTGCCGTCCAAATCTCGAAATGTCGTGCCGTCGAGAGACAGGTTTCCTGCAAGCGGAGCGGACGAGTTATCATCTGCACCGGCTGCAATCTGCGATACAAAAATTACAGTGATTAGTATTAAGGAAGGAATTATCCCTCTCCACGATTGCCACCCCATTTTAATACACCAATTATATTTGTAGTAAGTAAAGATATAAAGCTTGCTGTTTCCGATTAATATATCCGATTCGAATATATTTCCTGCCAGGAGATGGGGTGGATGCCGCCGGGGACCAACGAATTATGACTGCCTGGGATTCTTGTCGAAAGTTGACGAGAACAACCACCAGATATTTGCCCCACTACGACAACCTATGTCAATATGAGGCGTTCATGAGCAAACAGCCAAAGGGCGGAAGCAAGAGTCAGAAGCTCATTAAGAAGAGAATGGATAACAGTCTTCCCTTGAGCCTCTCCCGATGGTTTGCCGGCCTTTTCAAGAAAAAAATTTAGCACGGAAAAGATGTAACTTGGAATAGATGCAACAAGGCGGCAATCCGGCGAGCCGTTGGCCTGCCCTGCCGCCGAAGGCCGAATGCTATTTTTTTGCCAGGTTTGCGATCACGGCTTGCGTCACATCGGCGGTTTTGTAGCTTTTTCCAAGGTCCGGCGTCGCGATACCCCGCAACAGAGTCTGCTCTACCGCACCTTCAATGCGGCGCGCCGTCTCCGGCTCGCCCAGCCATTCTATCATCATAGCTGCGCTGCGAATGGCCCCGATGGGATTGGCGATGCCCTTTCCCGCGATATCCGGCGCGCTGCCGTGAATGGGCTCGAAGAGCGCATGGCCTTCACCGATGTTGGCGCTGGCACACAGGCCCAGGCTGCCGATCACGCCCGCCGCCTCGTCGCTCAGAATATCGCCGAAGAGGTTTGAGGTCACCAGAACGTCAAAGCGGCCCGGATTTATCACCAGATTGTAGGCTACGGCATCAACGAGCATATCTTCGGCAGGCACTTTTCGATCGGCTGCCACTTTTTGACAGGTCTTGAGAAACAGCCGGTCGCTTCTCAGGACATTGGACTTATGCACAATCGTGAGCTTCTTCCTCTTGGCGGCCAGATCGCAGGCGGCGGCTGCGATTCGCTCCGAGCCGCGGCGCGTGATCACGCGAAGTGTGCGCGACTCTTCCTCGCCCACCTCTTCAATGCCGGAATAAAGCCCCTCGGTATTCTCCCGCACGATGATAAAATCGAGCTTAAAGGAATGGAAAGGCCGGATGTTGGCATACAGGTCCAGCTCCTTTCGTATCCTGAGGAGAACGCTCCGGTAATTCGGATCAGGCGGCGTGGTGATGGCCCCGAGCAATACGCAGTCGCACTGCTTTATGGTCTCTAGATCCTCATCAGACATGGCCTGGCCGGTCTTCTTCCAGCGGCCAAGGCCGACCTCCAGCGGGACCTTCTCGAAATCTGCGCCCGCCGCGTCCAGAACCGCCAGGGCGCTCTTCACGACCTCAGGACCGATGCCGTCTCCGGCAACAACGGCTATTTTCTTAGCTCTTGCACCAGACATCTTACCGCCTCCGCAATCTTCCAGGGGCCGTCACCCCAATGCACAACGACGCCCAACTGATCGTTCTTGCTGGTCATGCCCCGCCGCTCGGATTTGCAGCAGCGGGTGATGAAGGGCCCCGTCGGCTCAAATATTTCCAGGCTACTTTTGAGAGGACAGATGTTCACAAACTCGTAGTCTCTGCCGGGATTGCCCGCCAGGAAGATTTCCCGCGAGACCTCGCAGCCCACGACCTTCGGCTTTTCGTGAACCACCCGGTCCGAGTCCAGGGAGCGACCCAGGCCCGAGGCCCGGCAGGGAAAATAAACCGCTTCGCCCTCAAAGCAGCGCAGATCCAGAACGCGCGGCACGAATCGGATGGTCAGATCTCCCAGAACGCCGCACTCTTCCAGCCGCCGCAAGACATGCACCAGCCAGGGCGGGTCGGGAGGCGAGACATCCAGAACCTCGATGGTGAGGATCTGTCCGGGATCTGGATCTTTGACGAAGGTGATGTGCTCATCCGGCCCCCAGAAGACGACCGTGTTTGCGCCGGTTTTTTGGTAGACCTCAGCCGCAAGCTCGATCAGCAGGGCACGATTGCGTGTGTCCACCTTCTCCTGATAAAAAGAGATCTCTGACCCGCAGGCTATGCTCTCCAGACACTCAACCTGCCGCATGAATCCAGAGCCCCGGTTCTGCACGCGATAAAGCCGGGGGCCGTCTCGGTTGATGAGGAACTGCGTGGAAAAGTAGATGGGATCGCCCCGCCGCTCCTCATCCTTTATACCCACGAACTTGTAGTCTTCGGGAAATATCATTGTCAAATCAAATCCAAATCAAGCCAAACCGTTATCAAGCTAAATTGAGCCAAGCCAGCCAAATCAGACCCAGTTTAAGCCTGCCAAATCAATCTAAGTTAAGCCAAACCAAGTTAAGTCAGACCAAATCAAACCAGACCCTTCTCTTTTCTGCGATGGGCCACCAGGCCGCCGTCCTGCAATATCTGCATGAGAAAATCGGGCAGCTTCGTTCCCTGAAACCGTTTGTCGCCGACCAGAACCGTTCCGCCTGCAAGGTCCACCTCCACCTCGTCGCCTTCCCGGCAGTCCACATCCGCCTCTACCAGCGGCAGGCCCACGTTTATGGCATTTCGGTAAAATATGCGGGCGAATGATTTGGCCACCACCGCCGCCACGCCCGCCTCCAACAACGCCCGCGGCGCTTGCTCTCGCGAGGAGCCGCTGCCGAAGTTGCGGCCCGCTACCACTACATCGCCCTTGCGAACGAGAGAGGCAAACTGCGGGTTCAAGCCCTCCATGACATGCTCCGCCCAAAGCCTGGTATCCTTGGTGCGCAGGTACTTGCCCGGTATTATCACATCTGTATCAACATCATCGCCGAAAATCCAAGCCTTGCCCCTGATCATGATATAGCACACGTCATTCATCGGTATTATGGTTTTTCCGCAAAAGGGGCTGCCAAAATAATTAGTCGATCATGGTTGATCGGAAATGAAAGCTTAAATCGGACAACAACTGAATTAACAAGTGTGAATTTTGGTGCAACTGAAAAGGATATTATATTCCGAAAGCTCAAAGATAGACTAATCGAATTGGAGGTGATGCATCTGCTGGAGATCGTTGATCTGTCGGTCGGCATCGGCAATAAGCAGGTTTTGAAGAACTTCAACCTGAAAATAGGCCAGGGCGAGACCCACGCGCTCTTCGGGCCCAATGGAACCGGCAAGACTACCCTATTGAATGTCATTGCGGGAATTCCCAGGTACACCGTCGAAAGTGGGCAAATCGTATTCAAGGGTGAGGATATCACACATATGTCCATGGACGAGCGCGCGCGGCTTGGCATCGGCATGGCCTTTCAGCGGCCTCCTGCCATCCGCGGCCTGCGGCTCAAGGATCTCATCAAGATCATCAATCCCAAGGCGGATGCTCAAGAAATTTTGAAGAGGATGGATTTCACAGCCTTCGCAGAGCGGGATGTCAACCGCGGCTTTTCCGGCGGCGAGGTGAAGCGATCCGAGATGGTTCAGCTTCTGGCCCAGCAGCCCGATTTTGTCATGCTGGATGAGCCTGATTCCGGAGTCGATCTGGAGAACATCAAGCTCATCGGCGAGGCGATCAATACCTTAACCCAAAAGGATCTACGTCCCAGCGCCCGGACCAAGTCCGGGATCATCATCACCCACTTCGGCCACATACTGGAGTACATGAAAGCCGACCGGGCTCATGTCATGCTGAATGGGAGCATCGTCTGCAGCGGAAATCCGGCGGAGATCTTGGGCCAGATTAAGAAAAGTGGATACGAGGGGTGTGCAGCATGTCTATGTCCGGCATAGAAGAGAAAGCCCGATTGGCGCGAGAGAAGAAGGCTCTCTACGGCACAGATGTCGATATGCAAAGCTACGAGTCCGAGGCCAAACCCCAGAGCGTCGTCGAAAATGCCGAAGATCTTCCAAGCGTTGTGAAGAAGGCCGCCCTCGATGTCGGCGTGAAGCTTGACGGCGAATCGTCGGGCGAATACGTCCAGATGGATCAGACGCCGGTGGTGGCCAAGTCGCTTTACGAGGGCGTCGAGATCATGGACATCGCCTCCGCCCTGAAGAAGTACGACGGCCTGGCTGATTATTGGTGGAAGCTCGTTGCTCCTGATGCCGATAAGTACACAGCCGACGTGGCTGCTGCGCCTCCGGCCGGCTACTTCATCCGCGCCAAGAAGGGCATGAAGACCGTCTTCCCGGTGAAGAGCTGCCTGTACCTGGGCTCGACCAACCTGAACCAGCGGGTGCATAACATCATCATCGCTGAGGAAGGCTCGGAGCTGCACGTCATCACCGGCTGCACCACGCCCGCGCATGTGCAGCGCGGACTGCATGTCGGCGTCTCGGAGTTCTTCATCCAAAAAGACGCCAAGGTAAGCTTCACCATGGTGCACAGCTGGAGCAAAGAGGTAGAGGTCAGACCGAGGACGGGAATCACCATCGCCGAAGGCGGATCGCTCTCCAATAATTACATTCTGCTGCGGCCCGTCAAGACCATCCAGACCTTCCCCACAGCCACGCTTGCCGGTCGGGGGGCCGTGGCCAGCTTCAACACCGTCATCTACTCGACGATGGGCAATATCGATGTGGGGAGCAACGTCAACCTCAACGCGCCCGAGACCAGCGCCGAGTCCATCTCTCGTGTGGTTTCCGTGGGCGGCGAGGTCATTGCCCGGGGCCGCATGACGGGAAGAGTCCCCGGCGCGCGGGCGCACCTGGAGTGTGTGGGGCTGCTGCTCTCGGACAAAGGCAGAATCTACTCCATCCCTGAACTGGACGGCCAGAGCCGGGATCTGGACATGTCCCATGAGGCTGCCGTGGGTCGCATCTCCGAGGAAGAGCTTGAGTATCTCATGTCTCGCGGCCTGAATTCGGAAGAGGCCACCAGCGTCATCGTGCGCGGCTTCCTGGATGTGGAGATCAAGGGGCTGCCCGAGGATCTAAAGCAAGAGATCAAGAACATCACGCAAAGAGAGGATCTGAAGGGATCTTAAGAGCGGATCTCTTCAATTCATATTTTGGGGCGATTCTTGCATGATCCGGACCGAATAGCAAACGTTGGAGGCGTATTGTCCTTTAAGCGCTTTGAGTCGATAGCAAAGCTCCTGTTGGAAGCCATTTCGGAGTGGCTGAAGGATGAAGCCTCATTTCTCGCCGCAGCTCTTGCCTACTTTGGCGTATTCTCCTTAGTGCCGCTATTCATAGTAGTCACGATATTGTTGAATTCCTTTTTTAGCATTAATATATTTGGCAGCGAAATCGTTGACCAGGCCCAAAATCTGGTCGTCCATCAAGCGCCGAAGGCGGCAAGCGAGATCATCGATCGGGCCAGCGATCAAGCGGCATCTGCAAGCTTCACGGTGCTGAGCGTTCTCACCATGCTCGTGGGCGGTGCCGGGCTTTTCGTGCAGGTCAAGAGGTCCTTTAAGATAATCTGGAAGCTGCCGGATGAGGAGATACCATTAATGGATACAATCGTCTCCTACCTCGTGTCCTTCGTTCTGGTTGGCGTTGTCGCGCTCTTGCTTTTGGCGACGTCTCTCGTCACGGCATTCATCATCCCTGTCGCGAGACAAATAGAGGATTTTCTGCCCATCCACTTGGGGCTCCTGCGCATAATCACGCTATCGATCTCGTTTGTCTTCGTGACAGTGCTCTTTGCCATAACATACAAGACTTTGGCCGGAGTAAAACTGTATTGGAACGATGTGATTTTCGGCTCAGCACTGGCATCTTTATTATTTGTGATTGGGAACTTCATCATAGAGACATACGTCAGCGTAGTCAATCTTGGCTCGACCTACGGAGCAGCGGGTTCCCTGGTGGTCTTGCTCTTCTGGATCTACTACTCGGCGCAGATCTTTCTTTTTGGCGCTGAATTTGTCAAGGTGCAGAAGAGACACCGATAGCAGCATCTTTTTTTAACGATATTGTACCATAGTTAACGAACATGGGTGCATCAAATAAAGCGGCGATCAGACAGGGATCAGTTTCCATCGGCTCAAAGATTGCGCCTGCTGTTGCTAGACAGATTCGTGAACTGATTGATGCAGGTGTTTATCTCAATGAATCGGATTTTATAAGAGGTGCTATTTCAGCACAGGTTATTGGAGATCAAAGTCATAAAATGCCGGGATATAGATTATGAGACCGCTAAGAAGGAGATCCTCGGATATTTTAAGCGGAAAGGCGAAGCCTGGCCGGATGAAGCGGCGACGGACTTTGAGCTTGACTATGATCTGGTGGTGAAATGCATCGAATCTTGTGCGGCTCTGAAGCCGGGATTTCTATCTGCAGACAATGCCTGAGCCCACATTTTATAAATCTTCTTTGATCAAAGCCGCCAAAACCATGAGCTTACCAAAAAATTAAAGTATATACAGATTTACAATGCATTCTAAAAAAGGTAGGTCTGATCGCGGAGAATGTTTCACCGTAACGTAGAGTAGCTACGTCTATTGTGCTTGATTCCACCATGACGTCTGACTGAAGCTCGCCAAAATTTGGAGCTGATTGGTTTCCCTGGCCATGAATAATACCAAGATAAATGCCAAGATAAAATTTAGATGGTAGTTCATCTGATAACTATGAACGGTTTCGACGATAAATCCACAGATTCCTCCAACCTGCGCAAAATGGAACCGGAAGTCCAGCGCTTACTCCAAGAGCTACAGGTGCATCAAGTCGAGCTGGAGACGCAAAATGAGGAGCTTCGCCGTGCCCAAGTAAGACTTGAAGCCTCTAATAGCAGGTATTTCGATTTTTATAACCTTGCTCCCGTCGGGTATCTCACCATCGCCGAAAACGGCCTGATCCAGGAGGTCAATCTTACCTTTTCTACGTGGCTCGGAATTGATCGAAGCCATTTGGTCAATAGACCGATGACTCGTTTTATCGTCGAGGACGATCTCGACATCTACTACTTATTCCGCAAAAAGCTTCATGAAACCGGCACAGCCCAAATATGCGAGCTGCGAATGCAAAAGAAGGACGGGACCACGTTCTGGACGCGAATGGAATGCATCGCAGTGATAGGCAGCGATGACCGCAATGAAATGCCGGTATACCGGGCTGTGGTAAGCAACATTGCGGAACGCAAATTGTGGGAAGAGAAGCTGCAGCAAACCAATCTTCGATTGAAAACCGCTATTAACCAGGCCAATGAATTAGCCGAGCAGGCCAAGAAGGCTGATGCGGCCAAGAGCGAATTTCTGGCAAATATGAGCCATGAGATTCGAACCCCGTTAAACGGCATCATCGGCATGAACGGATTGCTGATGGAAACGAGCTTAACTCCCGAGCAGCTCGAATATGCCGAAATCGCCCATATAAGCGGCGAGATCCTTCTGTCACTTATCAGCGACATCCTGGATTTCTCCAAGATCGAAGCCTGCAAACTGAAGCTGGAAACGCTAGACTTTGATCTGAGCTCGGCTCTTGAGGAAACAGTGGACATGCTGGCCGTCAGTGCTCGCCAGAAAGGTCTGGAGCTGGTCTGCAATGTGGACGGAGATGTTCCTCTGCTTCTGCGAGGGGATCTGGGAAGGCTGCGCCAGATTTTGATCAACCTGGGCGGCAATGCCGTGAAGTTCACCTCCCGCGGAAAGATTGTGATTCATGTCAGCCTGGAGAGAGATACTGAAAGAACTGCCACGCTACGCTTCTCGGTGATCGACACAGGCATCGGCATCCCGGCCAACCATCGGAAAATTCTCTTTACTCCATTTACTCAATTGGACGGGTCGATTACGCGGAAATTCGGCGGCACGGGTCTTGGGCTTGCCATCTCCAAGCAGCTGGTGGAATTGATGGGCGGCAATATCTGCGTGGACAGCGCGGAAGGAAAAGGGTCCACCTTCTGGTTCACCGCAGTATTCGAGAAACAGCCCCCAATGCCTGGATCTGCGGATGAGGCGTCTGCAGAAGTCGAAGGGCCAAAAGGGCCAAATGCAGTTACGAATGTCCGATTTAGCGAAGGATCCGCGAAAAGGCCTGCCTTTGACTTCGAGACGATAAAATCAACCGGGGGCCGATTCCGTGTCCTGCTGGCTGAGGACAATCCCACAAACCAAAAAGTAGCGCAGGCCATTTTAAGAAAGATGGGATGCCAGGCAGATGTGGTGGCCAATGGTCAGGAAGCCGTCAACGCGCTGCAGACGATTCCCTACGACCTGGTTCTAATGGACTGCCAGATGCCAGAGATGGACGGTTTTGAAGCAACCAGGAACATTCGCGACGACAGATCGAGGGTTCTGAATCCAAATATTCCCATCATTGCCCTGACCGCCTATACCATGCAAGGGGACAGGGAGAAATGCCTGCAGGCAGGAATGGACGATTTTATCGCCAAACCGGTTCAACCAAGAGAACTGGCAGAGAAGATCTCCAGGTGGCTGGAAAAAACGTCTGCTGTCAGAATGTAGTTTTTTCATAGCCGCAATTTCATAGCAGCATATCCTGCGAGGCAGGCTTTGGACGTTGGTCACCTTCACCTCGCGCATTCTGCTTGCTTGGTTTCAATGCACTTTACTCGCCAATGCATGCATCCGGCAAATGGCGATCAGTGACATCCTCCATCACCAGCAGAATATGCTGCATCTTGCCGTCTTGCCCGGATATGCCTCGGGCGCTGAGCGCCATGCGTTTGTGCCCGACGAGTGGAAAATCGTGCTCCAGCAAAATATTCTCAAAGGTCGAGTCTTTCAACAGGATGGGGCCGAGCAACTCCCGCAGCTTGGGAATGGACCACGAACCGTTGCTGATCTCGAAAAGATTCTTCTCGATGGCGTCATGGGGCGATATGTGAAAGATTTCGTAAAATGAGCGGCTTGCAGAGACTATCTTATACTCCCCATCCAACGCCAATAGAGCGTCCCTGCTGGTATCTACAATATTTTCGGCGAGTTCGCGCGCCTTTCTGGCGTTCTCTTCCGCCATTTTTATTTTAGTGATATCGGTAAATGTTAGAACTACGCCGTCGATAACATTCTCGAAGGTACGGTAGGGAGTGATTCGAACCAAGAACCACCGATTTTCTTCGGTCTGAATCTCATTTTCCCAGGGAATAAGCGAATCAAGAACCTTCTTTGCATCGGCGACCAGGTCCCAATCCTTGATACCGGACTTAATGTCGAAGATCGGGCGACCGATGTCCGTGGCCACCAGGCGATAGACTTTTGTGGCCTTTCGAGTGAACCTTTTTAGGACCAGGTTCCGGTCGAGGAAGATCGTCCCGATATCCGTGCTGTCGAGAAGGTTCTTCATATCGTTTTGCATATCGGAGAGCTGCTCGATCTTGGACTGCAATTCCGAATTTACCGTTATCAGTTCTTCGTTAACCGATTGAAGTTCTTCTTTCGAGGTCTCTATCTCTTCGTTAGTGGACTGCAGTTCCTCGTTCATGGACTGCAGCTCTTCATTCATGCTTTTCAGCTCTTCATTGGAGGCTTGCATCTCTTCGATGGTGGCTTGAAGATTTTCTCTTGTGTACAAGAGCTCCTGCTCAAGCTCATCCACATGCTTGGACCTTTCTAGGGCTATAGGCCGCTTCTTTCGAGCGGGCAGCTCTTTTGCCACTGTCTCCTCTGCATCCTGGAAAGAGATTATCAGCAGCCTTTGGGCAGCCCCCGGGTCCGTAAGCAGTCGTACTTTGACATTGACTCCTTGGCGCTCACCGTTAGTCTTTACCAGCCGCAAATTTGATACGGACTTCTTCTTCATGGAGCCGACTTCGTTGATTGCCATCCTCAGATTCGACCGCAATCCTTCGCGCGCCATTTCCAGAACATTCAGACTGGCTTGGCCCGGCGCCGGTCTCAGGTATTTTCCGGTATCTCCATGCACATAAAGAATATTTCCGATCTCATCCGTGACAACTGATGGCGGCGCGTAGGAATCGATCAGTGCCCTTCGCGTCAATTCGGAATAGTTCGTCTCCTTTGGGATACTTGTTGTCCCTTCCGCTTCTCTTTCAAACCGGTTGTCTGACCAGGTGACACCGCCTAGGATCACCGGGCGAACAGAGGACGTTTTTGCCATGAAGAACTTCCGCTTCTTATCGACAGAACCAAACAAATCAAGATTGTTCCCTACGTTCTCCGAAGGGCTGAGGAGAAGAATTCCGCCCGGCTTCAGAGAGAAATGGAAAATATGCAAAACCCGGTTCTGAACCTCCGGCTCAAGGTAGATGAGAAGGTTACGGCAACTGATCAAATCCAGCTTGGAAAAAGGCGGATCACGAATCACATTCTGCGCTGCAAAGACGACCATCTCTCGAATCTCTTTGCGAATCCTGTAGCCTGCATCATCCTTGATGAAAAAGCGCCCCAATCTCTCCAAAGATATATCTGCAGTAATATTGGGAAGGTAAATGCCGGCGCGAGCATGTTTGATCGAGTCCTCATCGATATCCGTGCCATAGATCTGTACCTGGAAATTCCTTTTGGATTCAGCCAGATACTCTCTGAATATAATGGCGATGGTGTATGCCTCTTCACCGGTTGCGCATCCCGGTACCCACACCCTGATGGTGCAGTCTTCCGGCTTGTTCTCAAAAAGCTTGGGCAGGATATCCTTCTTCAATACCATAAACGCTTCCGGGTCCCTAAAAAAGCTGGTTACATTGATGAGAAGCTCCTTGAAAAGAAGCGAAACCTCTTCCGGATGCTCCTTGATGTAACGGGAATAGGCATCGGTATTCTCTATGTTATGGGCAATCATCCGCCGTTCTATCCGGCGAAGGATTGTGCTCCGCTTGTATAATGAGAAGTCGTGGCCCGTCGTGGACCGGATAGCCATAAGAATCTTGGTAATGCTGCTTGTGGTTCCTAGAATTGAATGCTTAGGTTCCCTGTTAAGTGGAAGTGTCTTTGCATATTTCATGATCTCTTCGGGCATCCTCTCCACAGGCATGGAAAAGGTGGCAAGGCCGCTCTGAATCGCGCTGTTGGGCATGCCGTCATATTTGGCCGTGGACGGGTCCTGCACAAAGGAGACGCCGCCTGCTCCTTGAATTGCTCTCACGCCGAGCGTTCCATCGGTTCCCGTTCCGGAGAGAATCACACATATCGACTTCTCGGCCAGATCCTCTGCCAGGGATCTCAAGAAGAAGTCTATCGGCATCCTTTGCCCGCGGGGCGCTTCCGGGTTGCTGAGCTGAAGGATGCCATGAAAAATGGCCAGGTTCTTGTTCGGCGGTATGATATACGCGTGGTCTTTTTCCGCGACCATCCCGTCCTTGGCCTCGATAATGGGGATCGCGGCAATCCTCTGAAGAATCTCGGTCATCATGCTGGCATGGCCCGGATCAAGATGGGAAATCAATACATAAGCCATCCCGCTGTCAGGCGTTAAATGGCGAAAGAATTGTTCAAAAGCCTCCAGCCCTCCCGCGGACGCGCCCAACCCAACGACAGGAACCCGTGCATCATCTTCATTGGTTACCTTTGGATTGAGCGCTTTTATCCCGTCCACTTCAACCGACCCTAAAGATTTCTTCAATGTTGCCACCCAATCGTGTCCACAATTTAAGAAGTGTCTGAACAAATAGTTATCGGTAGGACGGAGTAACAGGCAATATATCACGAAGCTTTTTATTGAGATCTTCCTTGCTGTATATATAGCAATCCTTTTTGGGAATAGTTCATGAATTATATTAGAATTATGTCGAGAGAAATCAATCGCAGACGAGACTGACCGCACCCTTCTGCCATCAAGACAAATTAGCAAATGTCATAAAATATTTTTTAGAAACTATGGGCCTATCCCTGCGACAAACTTATTAAAAAAGATTAAACTTATTCTAGGCTGTTATGCCGCATGCTTCTTGTGCTCATAGTCATCTTTGATTGCCTTTGCCATCTCCTCGTCCGCCTCCACAATCAGCGCGCCCATATAATCGCAGTTCTTGCAGTGGTAGATCTTGCCGGTATACCCGCCTGCCTCATAGTAAAGGTCGGCACTGCCACAGACCGGGCAGACCTCGATGATCTTTTCAGGTTTCATGAAAAGGTAATCGACCTCATCAGGATTGAATCTTTTGGCACTGCAGGGCGCATCGCCTGCTTGGGCCATGCGCTCCCCTAATCAGGATAATTGAGGCCGGGTGAATTCAAGATTATCATCTGTGTTTTTTTGGCAGGCCATCCAGGGCAGAGCGCAGCTCCTCCAGCTGCACCGGCTTGGAGAGATAGCCATCCATGCCCGCGTCAAGACACTTTTGTTTGTCGCCTTCCAGAGCATAGGCGGTCATGGCTATAATGACGGGACGCCGCTTGAGTTTCATGTCGTTGATAAATCGTGCGGCCTTCAGGCCGTCCATCTCCGGCATCTGCACATCCATGAGAATCACATCATAATCCCGACGCTTCAGTGCCTGTAAAACCTCCAGGCCGTTGCCGGCTACGTCTGCACAGCAGCCCAGCTTCTTAAGCATGAGGAGGGCCACTTTCCGGTTAACCAGATTGTCCTCTGCGAGCAAGATCTTCAAATTGCCGCGCAGAGCCGCATCACCTGAAGCTCCGGTCTTCGGGCACTTCGGCGCGAGCGCCATTTGCAGAGCGGAATGCAGATTGAGGAGACTGACTGCCTCCTGCAGATTTGCCTCTCTTTTGCCTCGCTCAATGGTTGTTTTAGTCGTTTTTTCGGTATTATTCGCTTTATCTTCTCGCAATTCCACGTTGTTGTCGCACTTGTCGACGTTGTCCAGAACTATCACGGGCAATGTCTTTTGCAGCTCAAGTCTCAATCCAGCCGCCTCAGGCACCCGCGCATCCAGGACAGCGACATCAATTCGCCCGGATTCCATGTCATGCGCTTCTGCCGCGGAAATTGCTGGATAAATGCTCATCCCCCAGTTGTGAGCGTTGTCCCTGATGGTGGTGAGGCAAGCTTCATCGTTTACCACGGCCAGCATCCTTTTTCCCGCCAGGATGCGATCTTTGCATTCGGCCAATGCAGGCTTCGCCAGGATGGTGAAATGGAATTTGGAGCCGACGGACAGCTCGCTCTCAGCCCAGATGCAACCGCCCATCAGCTCCACCAGCCTGCGGCTTATGGCAAGACCAAGGCCCGTTCCGCCGTATTTCCGGGATGTGGAGGTATCCACCTGACTGAAGGACAGGAAGAGCTTTCCCATATCCTTCGGAGAGATGCCGATTCCGGTATCGCAAATAGTAAATTCGATCATGTCGAGCTGGCTCGCACGGCCAGCGATAACGGACACTCGGCCCGCGTCTGTGAATTTTACCGCATTGCTGAGGAGGTTGGTCAGAATCTGGCGCAGCCGGGCATTGTCTCCTCGAATGAGACTCGGCACGCCTTCTTCTAATTCATAGGTCAACACCAGCCCCTTCTCGGCAGCTTTTGACCCCACGAGATCCAGAGAGGACTCGATGCATTCTCGCAAGTTGAAGCTGCAGTTCTCCAGATTCATCTTCCCTTCATCGATCTTGGAGAAGTCGAGAATATCGTTGATAATAGCCAGAAGGGCATCTCCGCTGCTGCGAATGGTCTCGGCAAAATCACGCTGATCAGTGGTCAAATCCGTTTCAAGCATGAGGTCGGTGAGGCCGATGACCGCATTCATGGGCGTTCTGATCTCGTGGCTCATGTTGGCCAAAAATTCGCTCTTAGCTTTTGATGCTCCGTCCGCCGCCTCCCTGGCCCTGCGAAGCTCCTCTTCCGTCTTCCTGTGCTTGGCCATCTCATCATGAAGCGCAATATTGGCCCGCAAGAGCCAGTCCGTTCTCTCTTGAACCCTCTTCTCCAGCTCTTGGTGCGCCGTCCTCAGAGATTCCTCCGCCAGCTTTCGCTCCGTGATGTCATTTATAAATCCCTCAAGCGCGATGACCTCTTTCTCAGAATTGAATATGCCGCGACCCTGCTCCCAGACCCATTTGGTGCCGGGCCTCGTGTTTATCCGATAGATCATGCGATAGGGTTTGCCCTCTCGCAGAGCATCTTGGACCTCATTCCAGACATAATCCCGGTCGAGGGGATGGATCAGCATGGCATAGGATGCTTTTGCATTCCAAACCAGTTCTTCCGCTCGATAGCCCGTCAGCTCAAGGCATCCGTCGCTGACGAACTCCATAGTCCAATCCCTGTTATTCTGGCAGCGGTAGGCCATTCCCGGCAGGTTGCTCATGAGCGTTGCAAGAGTCCTCTGGCTTTCTTTTAGCGCCTCCTCCGTCTTGCGGCGCAGTATCAGCTTCCACATGCCGGTCATGAGCAGGGTGAGCTGGCGAACGTCGGCATCATCGTACTCTTCACTCTTGTTGCCGACTCCCGCCACAATTACGACCTTCCCCTTATCGATAATGGGAATATTCATGTGGCGAGAGATCTTGACGTGGCCGTGAGGCGTTCCCTTTTTTTGCGGGCAGGAGGGATAGTCATTGGTTATCACCCCTTTTCTCTGACGCAGAGCCTCTCCCCACAGGCCGGTATCCTCCAAGGCGTAAACCATTTTTCGATGTTTGATCCTGCACTCTTGCATGGCGCCCTTCGACCAGGAGTGCATCACCAGGGACATTTCATCATCGCTGACAAAGGCCAGGTAGCCGAGGCGAGAGCCGGTGAGCTTCACACCTGCTTCCAGGGCGAAATCGGTGATATCTTGCAGGGAGGCGTCATCCATCTGGCCCAATATCTGCAAGGCTTCCAGCCGGGAGTCGTCCAGGAGCAGAGCGACTTCCGCGCGTTTGCGCTCGGTAATATTGTAGAAGTTGGCCAGGAAATGGCTGGGATTCCTGTGCTCATCCCTGATCAGAGCGCAGATCATTTCGGTGATGTAGGCATTGCCGTCCTTTTTTTGCAGCGTGAGTTCGCCTTCCCACTGGCCGCAGGAAAATAGGGCGGGCACAATCTCATCATCGAATTTGCTCTTGCCCTCGCGGTTGGTGAATTCATAAACAGATCTGCCAATGATTTCGGATGCGCTCTGAAATCCTGCATCCCTGAGAAGGGCGGGGTTGACATATTCTATTTTGCCTTCCAGGTCGGTGAGAACGATTGCCGCTGGAGTCATCTCCACGGCGGTTGTCATCTTGCGCGTCTCTTCCTCCGCCTGTTTTTTATCGGTGACATCTCTCGCATACCCTGCCAGACCAAGGATATTTCCGGCTTCGTCAAGCCAGGGGTCGTAGATTATATCCAGGATTCTCGTTCGTCCGTCTCTCGTGATTCTTTGCTCGATTCGAGCCCTCGAACCAGTCTCAATAGCTTTTTCTTTTACAGCCTTGAGCCGCTCGGCTTCTGCAGGAGGAAAGCACTCGCCCTCGGTCTTTCCTAGCAGTGCAGAAGAGTCGAATCCAAAAGGTCTTTCATTGGAGAACCAGACATAACGCCGATCACGATCCTGCAGATAAAGGCAATCAGGGGACTGCGAGATCAATTTATGAAGCGTTTTTTCAATGGACGATGGGTGAGTTTGTGATTCATTGCAGGCTATAAGCCCTTCCAAATCTCTCTTCAGGTCAAAAAGCGCTTTCGAAGCGGCATTATTTTGCGGATCGCCGCCTTCCAGGTCTTCTATATATCTCAGCGTTTGCTTGATCTGTGCAGCAAACCCATCGCCCTTTTGCGCCTCATCGCCCAAAGCCTGTCACTCATCCGGTTTCTTGAAGCCACTGACTAATATTGTAATATTGCTCAAGCTATTCAAGCTAATACTCTACGCATACTCTAAGCAGGTATTTTAGGCTTTCAGAAAAGACGGTGTCGAGCCGGTCTTTTTAGTTCCATTCATTCCGCCTTTTGTCGGCCAATAGCATTTCCAGGCTTTTTTTCAAAGAATCAGCCTCAAGCACGGTGATGCAGCCGCTCATGGGAATAAGCATTCCGGCAATGAGGCCGGATTGAAATTAAGCAGGGGTCATCCATTCTTTTGATGCTCTGCCAAAATATATACTTTACAAACAATTTAT